>Ga0114996_10000486_pt1 | contig 55103 bp, 47 predicted proteins | sample ArcticOcean_MG_C_4_FD_87039 | JGI IMG/M metagenome (GOLD analysis project Ga0114996, IMG submission 87039) | Marine microbial communities from western Arctic Ocean - ArcticOcean_MG_CB4_134 | ecosystem: Environmental > Aquatic > Marine > Oceanic | place: Arctic Ocean: Canada Basin | collected...
AGCCTGCGCCCGCCGAGCCTGCGCCCGCCGAGCCTGCGCCCGCCGAGCCTGCGCCCGCCGAGCCTGCGCCCGCCGAGCCTGCGCCCGCCGAGCCTGCGCCCGCCGAGCCCGGCACGACCGACTCCGCGAAGTAGTTCGTTCTGTTCGCCCACCGCGTGGGTGGACTCGATTTAGCGAGCGAGTGTGCGGGCTTTGCGCGTGAGTTCTTCCAAGCCGTATTCATTGGTCTCGAAGTTGCCTCGTACAACGCCACGTTGATCCACGAGCACCAGACGCGCTCCATGACCGATGTCGAACAAGTCATCACCGATGGCTTCCTACGGGCCCACAAATGTTTTGAAACCGCCCACAATGACCTCTTTGAGTTGGTCTTTTGTGCCTGTTAGAAACGTCCATTTCGTGAAATCAGCTCCCATCTTCTGGCCGGCAGCTTTGAGTTTTTCGGGCGTGTCTGTATCTGGATCGACGGTGAGTGAAACGAGCTGAATATCCAACTTTTCGTGCGCGAATCGTGTTTGTAGAGAGGACATAGCGCCCAGGATCTTTGGGCAGATGGTGACGCAGCTCGTGAAGAAGAAGCTGGCGACGTAGGGTTTGCCCTTCAGATCTTGACTCCCGAAGGCCTGCCCGTCTTGGTTGACCAGTTCGAAAGACGGCAATTTCCCCTGGGTCCTGGGGGGAGTCTGCGTTGATTGACATCCCTTTGCGCATCCGATGGTCAGGAGCGCACAACAGAGAGTCAACCAAACAAAATGTGGGAAACGTACATGCATCGCGTTCCGACTGTATTGATGACTTGGGGGTGGGTCAACCGCTCATAGGATACCTGACCCCATTCATGGGTAACGAGAGGTTGCGGAACGATTTCGGTCGCGCTAGTGTTCCTCGATATCGATGAGGAGGGTTTCCGGTGAGTAGTCAGTCCTTCATGGTTGAAAAACGGTCTCTGATCATGGTCTTGGGTTGTTTGTCGGCACTCTGGGTGCTTTCAACGAGTTGCACGAAGACGACGGGCGGTAGCGAGGCGGAAGCGGCACCTGCAACGGAAGGTACGTCGAACTCGGGCAATTGCGTCGACAAGGCTGGGATCCGTCGTTGTTTTGACAAACAGGGCCGAAAGACACTGGCGATCAGCCCGGTTGAAGGGGGCGAGTTGGACCTCTGGACATCTTTCTATGTCAATGGCTCAAAAGCTTCTTCGGGCAGCCGAAAAGGCGATGTCGCCGAGGGAGAGTGGTCCTACTGGCATCGAAATGGTCAACTGCGGCTCAAAGGCACGTACTTAAACGAGAAGAAAAACGGCACCTGGACTCAGTATAGTCGGGCAGGTAAAGAGTTGGGCACGAGCACACTCTCGAAGGGAACGGGTCCTTGGACGGAATGGCATGATAACGGGAAACTCGCTTCCACCACAGAGCTTGTGAATGGTGTTCGGAGCGGGGTGACTACCCATTACAATGCCGAGGGCCTCAAAGAGTATGCGGTGTCTTTTAAGGATGGAAAACGACACGGTGTCTTCACGTCGTGGCACCGCTCTGCAAAAAAACTCGCTGAACATCGGTACGACCATGGGGTTCGGCATGGAGCACAGACCGACTGGCACGGGAACGGACAAATCTCTGTCCAGAGTTCCTACGAGCATGGAAAGAAGAATGGTGTATGGAAGACCTTTTACGCCAACGCGAACTCTCAAACGCAACGTCACTATTCCATGGGGAAACGAACGGGCACATGGAGAGAATTCCATAGCGATGGTTCTGTGAAGTCGGAATCCCATTACGTCGCGAGCAATCGGGATGGCAAGTGGATGACGTACTACGAAGGCGGCAAACAACAGGCCGCTGAAGAGCACTATTCCAATGGTTCCAAAGAGGGATCATGGAGCGTGTGGTTTCCCGATGGAACGCTGAAATCGGTCACCCTCTACAAAAACAATCGCAAGCATGGATCTTCGATCACCTGGATCGCGGAGAACAGAAAGAAAAGCGAAGAGCATTTCAGCGACGGGTCACCGTCTGGAACATGGAAGGTGTGGTACCAAACCAAACAGCAGAAATCCGAGACGAACTACGTCAATGGCGCCAACACAGGCAAGACCATGACGTGGTATGAAAACGGAACGCTCAAGTCGGAAGGCACTCTACAAAACGGTGTGCTCAACGGGACGTATACTGAAGCCTACAAGAGCGGAAAGTCCAAGAAGAAGACCTCCTACACCAATGGCCTCGAGGATGGAGCCTTCACGCTTTGGCATGACAATGGCAACAAAGCGGTGTCCGGGACCATGATTGTGGAGACAGTGAGCGGTACGCCACAGTCTGTACCGTCGGGTGTATGGACAACGTGGCATGCTACGGGCACCAAAGCGAGCGTGGTCGATCACAAAGCTGGCACAGCAGCGCATTGGAATCTGGATGGGACCCTGTGGTCAGAAGCGACGCAGAGGGATGGAGTGTGGTTTGACAGCGGCCAATCGCTTGCTGTGGATGGGCCGGCCAAAGACGGCCATCGCCATGGGGTGTGGACCCGAGAGACGGAAGACGATCGGAAAGTGGACCAGACGACGTTCAAGGTTGGCGCTAAGACCGGTAAGTATAAGGGTTGGCATGGCACGGGTTCTCTTCGCGTGGAAGGGCAATACACGAATGGCGTCCGCGAAGGAAAGTGGGCCGAGTGGTCTCGCTACGGTCGCTTGTTGCACGTGACCTGCTATCGAAATGGGGGCAAGGTGTGGACTTCGTTTGAACCCGCCGACCCGAAGCGGTCCTGTCCCTAAACCACTGGAAAGAACCCCCCTTCAGTCTATCGGTTTTTTCGACTCTCAAAAGTGTCCTGACCGGGGTCTTGCCTTCCTGTTTTGTCGGTGCTAACGTACCGCCGATCCAAGGGTTAAATTAGCGTATTAATGCACGGTTTAATCTGGGATTGGATGTCATGTAATTACATGGTGAAACGGTGACAAAATTGGTTGTAGGTAGTTTCGTTTCCGAAATTCAAACAGTGGCAGTCCATGCCAGTTTGGTACTGTACTCGGATCCGCCTTTGATACATACCGTGTTCCCATCTTGTACGTGCATGACGCGTTGTTTTGCTGTAGCCGAGACGAGGTAGCCTCGTGGCCGTCATTTTCCCACGCTGGTCGAACCGACTTCCCCTCCTGTTGGCGGGGATTGCGCCCATCGTTCTCGGCTTCGTAGTGACGGGAGTCTGGTATTACTTGTCACCAAACTTCACAGATGTGGGTTACCGTCCTCAGCAACCGATTGCGTTCAGTCACAAGGTTCATGCCGGTGAGTTGGGTATGGACTGCCGTTATTGTCACAATACTGTCGAGCGTGGTGCGCGTGCGGCGATCCCTCCGACTGCGACCTGCATGAACTGCCATGCCTACGTGAAAACAGGGAGCGACGAGATCAAGAAGATCTGGGCCAGCGCGGAGAACAATACGCCCATCGAATGGGTACGAGTACACCTGTTGCCGGATTATGCGTACTTTGACCACAGCGTGCACTTAGCCGCAGGCGTCGGTTGTGTGAGTTGCCACGGCCGGATCGATCGCATGGATGTCGTTCAGCAGGACCAGCCACTCAGTATGGGCTGGTGCCTGAATTGCCATCGCAATCCTTCATCCCATCTTCGACCGCGGGCGGAAGTGACCAACATGGATTACGATCCGATTGCAGCGGGTTATGTTGCTGGTTCTGACGAGGAGCGGGCTCGTCGAGACTTTAAGCTGGCTCCTCCCGAACATTGTTCTGGGTGTCACCGATGAGTATCACACGAAAAACTGACAATAGCGGAATGCCTCCACTAATTTTGGACGACAATCAGCCGGCCAATGCGGGTCGTCGACGATTCTTGGGTGGCACGGCGGCCATGGCGGGTGCAACGGCCTTGACCGGATGTATCCGCAAGCCGATCGAGCACATTCTGCCTCATGCACAGCGACCGGAGGACTTGGTTCCCGGCAAACCCATCTATTACGCCACCGCAATGAATGTGGGGGGCGCGGTCCAGGGGCTGTTGGTGGAGAGTCAGGATGGGCGTCCGACAAAAATCGAGGGCAATCCCAGCCATCCCAACAACAATCCGTTGATCGGCAAGGGTTCGAAACATGGCGGTGTGAACGCCTGGGCGCAAGCGGAAGTCTATCGACTCTACGATCCGGATCGGGCACAGCAACCCACCCGGCAGGGCGCAGAGGTGAGTTGGGACGACGCTACAGGTTTTCTGTCGGCGTTGAGCGATGCGTTGCTCGCCACCAAAGGTGCCGGCACGGCGATTCTCACCGATCAACTCCCGTCGCCCACCTACCGGGCGTTGCTGAATCGACTGGTCGCCCGTTGCCCGGAGATTCAATTGTACGAACACGACGGTGCGGCTGCGACGCACGCGGCCAGTGGCGCTCAACTAGCGGGCGTCGAGAACGCGCGCGCTGTCATTGCGCTTGAGAAGGCCGATGTCCTGTTGGCCATTGACTCCGATCTCTTTGGTAGCGATGGAGACACGGTTAAGAATGCACGTCTTTTCGCGGAAGGACGACGTGCCGAACAGGTAGAGTCCACAACCATGAATCGGTTGTATTCCGTGGAAACGACCTTTTCCGTGACCGGTGCTATGGCCGACAATCGGCTTCGCTTACGTTCGGCTCTTATCGGTCCCTTCCTGCTCCGGATTGCTACGGAATTGGGAATCGATGGTTTGGGTTCGGCTTCGCATTCATTTGGTTCGGATCAGGAGACCGTCGACAAGTGGGTCAAGGCAGTCGCCGCTGACTTGACGGAGAAGGGAGGCCGTTCCCTGGTTTGTGTCGGCGGACGACAGCCGGCCGCTGTGCATGCGTTGGCGCTGCGTATCAACGCACACTTGGGCAACATCGGGGCCGATAAGCCCTTGCGTTTTGTCTCCACGGCTGGCACGCCGGGATTCCGACCCATGTCCGAACTCTACGACAGCTTGTTGGCTGGAACAGTCAAACAGTTGATTATCATCGGTGGCAATCCAGTCATGACTGTCCCCGGTACCACTGGATTTGGTGGGTTGATGGGGCGCGCAGGGATTTCCGTACACTTGAGTTCGGTCCGCAACGAGACGGGTGAAAAGGCGACATGGCATCTGCCCATGAGCCATTTTCTCGAGGCATGGGGCGATCTGGAGGCCACCGACGGAACCTTGTCGATCCAGCAACCCTTGATTCGTCCTCTGCACGGTACAGCGTTGAGTCCCATCGAATTTGTCGGCGCGCTCTTGGGCCAGTCCGGGACGACAGGGCATGAGTGGGTCCAACAGACTCATCGTTCGCGCTCAAGCGCGAAGGATGATGGACAATCGAAGGTCGATCACGCCAATGCACAGGAGAGCGCCGCCAAAGCCGCATTGAAGAAGTCGGAAGAGGCTGTGGACGTCGCCAAGAACGAGGCGTCCAAGTTTGCTGAATCGGATGGGCAGGCCGCCGATGCCGCCAATTTGGCGTTGAGCGCAACGATGAAAGGTTTGGATTCTGCGCGCGCGGCGGCTCAAAAAGCGGAAACCAGCGCGAAGGCTGCGAAGGTGGCGGCGACCGCAACAAGCAAGGCCGATCAAAGTGCGTTTGAAAAATCATGGCGACGATGGCTGCACGATGGCGTCATGTCAGATGCGGCCAGCATCGGAGTCACCCCCACATGGCGTTGGGATGATTTGTCATCTGCCCTTTCGGATTTATCCTCCAACCATGACGGTTTAGAGATCAATTTTGTGCTCGATTCCTCCGTCTTGGACGGTCGCTACAGCAATGTAGGGTGGCTGCAAGAGATGCCCGATCCCATGACCAGTTTGGTGTGGGAGAACGCGGTGCAGATGAGCCCGGCTACGGCGGAACAGCACAGCGTTGCGACGGGTGATGTGATTCGCTTGCAATACAAAGGACGCACAGTCACCAGCCCCGTACTCACCAGTCCCGGTTTGGCGGACCAGACGATCCAGCTGTCTCTCGGATATGGTCGAAGCGCGGCAGGCCGTGTTGGCAACGGCTGCGGTGTGAACGTGAACGTGCTTCGCGACAAGGACGGCAGTTTCTTTGGTGCAGGAGCCACCCTGGAGAAGACTCCCCGAACGGCGTCATTGGCTGTGGCCCAAGGCCGCAATCGTCAGGAGCCGCGCGACGGGTGGGAAGGGCGTGAGTTCGTTCGAGAATCCACGTTGGCGGATTTCAAGGAGACGCCCGACTTCGCCCAAAAAATCGAACAACACCGTCTGGCGCTGATGAAGCAGGACAAATTTGAGTCTCTGTGGGAGGAGCCCAATCCACGAGATGGTCAACAGTGGGGAATGACGATCGACCTCAACTCCTGTACGGGTTGCGGGGCATGTACCGTGGCTTGCCAGGCGGAGAACAACATTCCGACGGTAGGCAAGGATGAGGTCCTCAATGGCCGTGAGCTGCACTGGATTCGAATCGATCGGTATTTCACGGGCGATACGGACAACCCGGAAGCCGTGGCGCAACCCATTGCATGCGCTCATTGTGAGACGGCGCCGTGTGAAAATGTGTGTCCAGTTGCCGCGACGGCACACAGCCCTGAAGGCCTCAACGACATGGCGTACAACCGGTGCATCGGCACACGCTACTGCGCAAACAACTGCCCGACCAAGGTACGGAGATTCAATTTCTTCAACTACGCGAAACGCAACGACGAGCTCTTGGGTGATCTGCCAACGCTGCAGCGCAATCCCGATGTGACCGTCCGTTTCCGTGGTGTGATGGAAAAGTGTACGTACTGCGTACAGCGGATCAACGGTGCCAAAATCGTCGCCAAACGGGATGGCAATGGAATGGTTCCCGATGAAGATCGGCCGATTCCAGCGTGTGAACAAACGTGTCCAACCCAAGCGATTGTTTTCGGCGACATTAACGATGACAAGAGCGCGGTGACAAAAACGAAAAAGAACAGTCGGAACTACGGTGTGCTGGAGGAGTTGAACATTCATCCTCGAACCACGTATCTGGCGAAGCTTCGCAACCCGAACCCGGCATTGGTGAGTTAAGGAATGGAACCGCATTCGCTAGACCACGAGCGCGTTGATCGCCGCCCCCCCCTGATCGATGGGGCGCGCGACTTCCACAGCATCACCGAAGCGGTGTCGCGTCCGGTTGAAACGAAGGTGCCACAGACGTGGTACATCGTCTTTGGCATAGGGACATCACTGCTTCTCCTGCTTGTGGGAAGTACGGGGTATCTGTTTTACGAAGGAACCGGGATTTGGGGATTGAACAATCCAGTCGCCTGGGGCTGGGCCATTGTCAACTTTGTGTTCTGGGTGGGTATTGGTCACGCCGGAACGCTCATTTCTGCCGTTTTGTTCCTCTTCCGCCAGAAGTGGCGGACTTCCATCAACCGCTATGCAGAAGCCATGACCATTTTCGCGGTCATGTGCGCGTTGCTCTTCCCAACCATTCACGTGGGTCGCGTGTGGTTGATGCATTACGTGTTCCCCATCCCCAATCAGATGGACATCTGGCCGAACTTTCGAAGCCCACTGCTTTGGGATGTGTTCGCAGTGAGCATTTACGGTCTGGTTTCTACGATATTCTGGTACGTCGGTCTGATCCCAGACTTGGCCACCGTGCGGGACCGAGCGACGAAAAAATGGCCCCAACGAATTTATGGATTCTTGGCCCTGGGATGGCGGGGTTCCAATCGTCATTGGCAAAACTATGAGGTCGCCTACCTGATCCTGGCCGGGCTCGCGACGCCGCTGGTGCTGTCGGTCCACTCGGTCGTTTCGTTCGACTTTGCTGTGTCCCAATTGCCGGGTTGGCATACGACCATCTTCCCCCCCTACTTTGTCGCGGGCGCCATCTTCTCCGGCTTTGCCATGGTGATCACCCTCATGGTGGTCTCACGAAAGATGTTTGGGTTGGAGCGGTTGATCACCATGCGTCACTTCGACGCCATGGCGAAGGTCATCTTGTTGACCGGCACAATCGTGGGCTACGCGTATTCGGTTGAATTTTTTGTCGCCTGGTACAGCGGAAATCCCTACGAAGGCTTTGCCTTTGTCAATCGTGCATTCGGTGACTACGCGTGGGCGTACTGGATCATGGTGAGTTGCAATGTGCTCTCGCCCCAAGTGTTCTGGTTTAAGAAGGCCCGTACGAACCTCAAGGTTTTGTTCATAATTTCCATTTTTGTGAACATTGGCATGTGGTTTGAGCGATTTGTCATCGTGGTGACGTCACTGCACGCGGACTTCTTGCCATCCAGTTGGGGCTACTACACACCCACCCTGTGGGATGTATGTGCTCTGCTGGGTTCCTTCGGTCTGTTTTTCACCATGATCTGTTTGTTTGTTCGATTCTTGCCCATGGTCGCCATGTCCGAGGTGAAAGGCGCGTTGCCAGAAGCAAATCCACACTTTGTGCCACCCGACGATGAACCCGGGGAATCGATTGAAGCATCACCTGTAGCCGCAAAAGCCGAACCGGTCCCGGACCCCGAGCCCACCCCGGAGCCTGAGACAGAGGTGTCTGCTGAGGATGGTTCGGCCGACGAGAACGTAGAGACGGATGACAGCGAGCAAGAGGAGCCCAATGATGGCGAGTAGCGAGAACAAAACGCCATTGTTCGGTGTGCTGGCCGAGTACGCCTCGCCGCGCGACATCTTTCATGCGTGCGAGAAGGTTCGCGATGCGGGCTTTGAAAAGTGGGACGCACATACGCCATTCCCGGTCCATGGCCTGAACAAGGCCATGGGTTTGCGCGCTTCCAAGGTGCCGTGGGTCGCGTTGGTCATGGGTTTGACCGGTGTCGGAGGCGCCTTGCTCCTCCAGTGGTGGACCAGCGCGGTCGACTACAAGCTCATTATTGCCGGAAAGCCGTACTTCAGCTGGCCGGCTTTTGTCCCCATCTGCTTTGAAGTCATGGTGTTGTTTGCAGCCTTGGGCGCCGTGCTGGGCATGTTTCATTTCAATCGGTTGCCCCAGCTTTATCATTCGCTTTTCCATTCCAAGCGATTCGAGCGTGCAAGCGACGACGCATTCTTCATTTCAATCGAAGCCGTGGATCCGAAATTCGACAGCGAAAAAACCGCCCAGTTCCTGAAAGAACTGGGTGCAACACACGTAGAACTGGTGGACGACTAGAATGAGTGCGTGGAAACCATTCAAACCGAATAGCTCCCCGGCGTTTTCACCGTCGGCAAAGACGCGTTTGACCATTCCGTTGTTCCTGATGGGTGCGGCGGCAGCCCTCGTGGTGTTGGGTTGTCGGGGAGGCGTGTCGGCCGATCCTCCCTTTCACTTGATTCAGAACATGGATCAACAGAAACGCTTTGAGGCCCAAGAGAAAAACCCCTTCTTTGAAGACCAAAGGGCCATGCGCTTGCCGGCCGAAGGCACCGTTGCCCGGAGGGAACTTCGCGAAGATGACCATCTGCACCGAGGCAAGGTCAACGGGGCCTTTGCCGAGAACATGCCGAACGATGAATCGGGCGAAGCGATGATGATCGCGAAGCCATCGGGGGCGGACGATGTGGCTCAGAACACCCGATTGTTGGTGCGGGGAAAAGAGCGCTACGGAATCTTTTGTACGCCTTGTCATGACGCGGCCGGCACCGGTCAGGGGATCGTGAGTCTGCGGGCAACTCAAGACAATGAAAAAGCCCCGAGGCCACCGAGTTTTCACGATGAACGCATGTTGGCCATGCCCATCGGGCAGCTGTACGACGTGATTGCCAATGGTGCGCGGAACATGCCGTCCTATGCCGCTCAGATCCCCGTGCGGGATCGCTGGGCCATCGCCGCATATGTCCGGGCCCTTCAACTCAGCGGACGGGCGGATCTGGATCAGATTCCAACCGAACGCGCGACAGAGAAGCGATGGGAGATCCGATGAGTCACGAACACGGTGGTATCGATCTCGGTCCAATGACGCTCCCCGACGGGCACTCGTGGCGAAAGCTACCGACCGTGGGGTGTGTGATTGGTGTCATTGGGCTCGCGGCATCCGTCGGTCTCGGGTTGGGAGATTGGCTTCAGTTCTATTTCTCCTATTTGGTGGCCTTCATCTTTTTCTTGAGCCTGGCGTTGGGTGGACTCTTCTTCACGCTGGTCCATCACGTGACCAAAGCGGGCTGGAGCGTCGTGGTTCGGCGACTGGCTGAAAACGTGATGGGCACCTTGCCATTTTTTGTGTTTCTCTTCATCCCGATCGCGCTGGGTGCAAGCGACTTGTATCATCATTGGACCCATGCTCCGAGCGACGACACGCTGGTGGCGGGCAAACTGGCCTACCTGAATCTGCCCTTCTTCTACGTTCGAGCCGCCTTTTATTTGTTGATTTGGACTTTCTTGTCCTGGTGGTTCTTGAAGCAATCGGTAGCCCAAGACACCACGGGCGATCACGCGATCACGCGCAAGCTGCAAGCTCGCTCTGCACCTGCCTTGGTCCTTTTCGCGCTCACGTTGACTTTTGCGGTGTTCGACTGGGTCATGACTTTGGATCCCCATTGGTATTCGACGATTTTCGGCGTGTACTATTTTGGGGGGCTGATGATTGCCATTTTCTCGACGCTGGCTCTCTTGGTGTTGGGCCTCCAAAAGGCCGGTCTCCTGCGTGATGTGGTCACCGTGGAGCACTTCCATGACCTGGGCAAATACCAATTTGCCTTCGTCGTGTTCTGGGCCTACATCGCGTTTTCGCAGTACATGCTGATTTGGTATGCGAACATTCCTGAGGAAACCCTTTGGGTGCGTCACCGAACCGAGCATGGTTGGGAACACATCGCGGGATTGCTCATGGTGGGTCATTTTCTCATACCGTTCTTCTTCTTGCTTCCGCGAACGATCAAACGGATCCCCCGCTTGGTCGGATACGCTGCCGTGTGGTTGCTCTTGATGCATTACGTGGACATGTACTGGCTCATCATGCCGGTGCACCACGAGACATTGACGCTCAGCCTCATGGACCTCACGACGTTTGTGACCGTAGGTGGCTTTTTTGTGGCTGCCCTGGGTTGGCAATTCCGGCGACACTCAATTTTGCCCATCAAGGACCCACGCCTGGCTGAATCCCTGGCGTTTGAGAATATGTAAGGAGCGACCGCTGCGTGACACATCCCACGACGACAACATCCCGTTGGGCCGATCCTCGGTTCCAGGCGGCGATTGCCTATGCGGTCTACGGCGTGGTGTACTTGGTTGGCGCGGTCTTCGAACTCAACGACGCGCGGATGCGTGTCTTTTGGGGCGGCGTTCCATGGTGGGTATTTTACGTAGTCGGAACGATCTTCTTGGTGGGCTTCCCGTTTCTGATATGGCGCGGGTTGCGATGGTTAATTTGGCCGCTGTGCGTACTGACGGGTTTCAAAGCGTTCTGGCTCTGCTGGATTCAAGGGAGACGGGTCCATGTGGGCGAGGCCATCGATTGGTATCAGGTTTTTTTCGTGCTCGTGGCCGTTGGAGCATCGGTGCTTCTCTTTCGCGCTGGCATGGCGGGAAAACGGAGTTGACTGTTGCTCGACGGTATTGGAGGGCTGGGTAAGCCGATGAAGCGTCTGATGTTTGGCAAAAAACGTCGTGCGGGCAAGTGGTTGCTCATGATGGTGCTGACCTCGATGGTCCTCTTCGTGGGCACCTCTGTCATCGCGGGTGGCGGCGAAGGGACGACACCGGACGCCTTTGGTAGCGACGTTTCATACCGCACCTTGTTTGACGATGACAGCTCGATGAGCTGGCTGACTCCGCGGATCATCGTCTGGGTGTTGGCACAACTGCACCTGCTCTTTGCCGCGTTCGTGCTGGCGGTGCCCATGTTCGTGTTGATCATCGAGTTCAGCAGCGCCATGAGCAAGGATCCGGCAAAGGCGAAGCAATACGACGAAGTGGCCTATGAATTTACGCGCCTGTTGACCACGGCGTTCTCGATTACGTCCATCATCGGCGCCATCTTCACCTTTGTGTGTGTGGGGATGTACCCCAAGGTCTTTGGGTACTTGGCCGAGGTCTTCGGACCGACGATGTACCTGTACGCCCTCATCTTCTTTGGCGAGTCCTTCAGCCTCTACCTCTACTATTATGGCTGGGGCAAGTTCGGCAAATGGAAGCATATCGGCCTGGGTGTAATGCTCAACGTCTTCGGCATCTCATTGATGCTCATCGCCAACGCGTGGACGACCTTCATGATGGCGCCCGGCGGTCTTGGTGAAGGGGGCGTCGTCCTGGATCGAAGCGCAGCGTTCTTCAACTACCTACTGCATCCCATCAACATCCACCGCCTGATCGCCAATTTATGCATGGGCGGTTCCATAGCGGCAGCGTATGCGGCCTACAAATTTCTCACCACCGACGACCCGGCGCTGAAGGCTCGATACGACTGGATGGGGTACATCGGCAACTTCGTAGCCATTTTGGCGCTCTTGCCGTTGCCTTTCGCCGGGTACTACCTGGGCTACGAAATTTACCAATTCGATCAGTCGCTCGGTATCTACATGATGGGTGGCGTGTTGAGTTGGCTCTTTGTGATGCAGGCCGTGCTCATTGGTGCCCTCTTCTTTGCGGCCAACTATTACCTGTGGCTAGGGATGGATCGAATCGATGGGGCCGAGCGATTCCGAGGATGGATTAAATTCCTCCTGGGAGTCATCACCCTCGGGATCCTCGTCTGGGCCACACCCAAGTCGTTAATTCTCACCTCTGCGGAAGTGGATGCCATGGGTGGGACCAATCACCCGGTGTTGAGTTTATTCGGCGTCATGAGCGCCAAGAACACCGCGGTGAACCTGATCATTTTGGCCACCTTCTTGTCGTTCATTCTGTACCGCCGTGGGAACAAAGTGGCGACCGTCTCATGGGCCAAGCACGGGACTTTGATTCAAGCGAGCGCTTTTGGTGCGGCCGCCGCCGTGGTGGTTGTCATCGGTATTGGCGGGTACATTCCGGGCATGGGGATGGAGTCGGGCAAGCGGGTGGCCATGTCTCCCTATCAGGTGCTTGCGGTGCTTGCGTGTATCGGGATCGTGATGCCCGTCGACATACTGATGTTGCGAGGCGCACGCGAAATTGGCCCGATCCGCTGGGGCCGTGTCTCGAATCGCGCCCAATACACGCTGTTTTTCCTGGCCGTCTCCTTTACGTGGCTGATGGCGTTGATGGGCTTTGTGCGTTCATCGCTTCGGAAAGACTGGCACGTCTACAAGGTCATGAAAGACACGTCCGACTGGGCCTTCACCCCGGCGATTGGGGATGCCACGGTCGTGGTGTCGGCCGTCGTGGTGCTCTTTTTCTTGTTGGTGGCGTTTGTCGTCTGGATCAGCAACTTGGGCCATGCGCCCAAGGTTGTGGTTGTGAAGCCGCCATTGTCTTCGCAGCAAAAACTCTTTCGTGCGGCAGGTGCTGTGGCCGCAGTGATTCTCTTGGTCTGGGGTCTGGGATCCGGTGGTGGCACTCCGCATGAGCCGGCGGACACGACTCAATTGGAAGAAGTTCAGGCCAAGTCTGATGCGGTTCTCGACTCGTTTGGGGTGGTGAACGTCGAGCAAGGGCAATATCGCGTGCCCATTGACGACAGCATCGCCCTGTTGGCCTCTCAGCCGATTCGCCTGGAGCCTGCGGTACGGGTTCAAGTGGATTTGGATGAGATGAGTCCGACCGAGCGCGGTGAATATCTCTTTGCCAAAGACAGCCGATTCGCTTGTGTAGGCTGTCACAATGTGGACGGCACCACTCGAACGGCCCCACCGCTCAACGGACGATTTGGGGGTGAAACCGAACTCAGCGATGGTTCGAAGGTCGCTTTTGATGAGGCGTACGTCACAGAGTCGCTCAATGAGCCCACTGTCAAATTTGCCAAGGGCTTTGAAACACTAAAAATAGGAATGCCGTCTTTCAAGGGTCAGATCACAGAGCAAGAGCTCAGTGACCTGATCGCCTACTTGAAGTCGCTGTAGCAGGAGCCGAAGAATGTATAAGACAATCTGTGTGCCCGTGAGTCAAACCGAACAAATCCCGCACTCCATTGCGGCTGCGGAGGTGTGGACCGAATTCTTTGAAGCGCGGGCCATTGGCCTCCAGTTGAGTCGTGATGAGCAGAAGAAAAATCGGGTGTCCCGCATGCTCGATACGTTGCCCAAGGCGCATCCGCTCCAAGAGACGTTCGCACTGCCAGAGGGCACCAACGGCACCTCGACGAACTATTCGATTCCTTTCGAAAAGAAAGCCGTTTCGGGAGCGACCCTGCAGTCTCTGGTGGCCAAAATTGAGGCCGAAGAAGGTGATTTGGTCATTCTGGATGCCATCGCCGATGGGGAATCCGATGAAGGGATCGGCGCGACCTGCACACGCCTGCTACGCCGATTGCATGTGGACACTCTGGTCGTCAAGGAAGAGTTCCCCACCGAGGGGCCGGGCTCGGACGCGATCCTTGTCTGTGTAGACGGCTCTCAGCAATGTTACGCCGGTCTCTTGACCGCCATCGACTTGGCCAAGAAACTCAACAAACGGATTGAAGCCGTCGCTGTATACGATCCTTATCTGCACTACACCTTGTTCAACGGCATCGTAAGTGTGCTCTCCGAAGAAGCCTCGTCGGTCTTCAAGTTCAAAGACCAGGAGAAGCTGCACGAAGAGATTATCGACACGGGATTGGCCAAGATCTATCAGGCGCATCTCGAGGTGGCCCAGCGGGTTGCCCATGAGCACGACGCAGAGATCGCCATCACGCTCTTGGATGGAAAGGCGTTCCAGAAAGTGCTCCGTCACGCGCAAGTGTTACGACCGTGGCTCATGATCATGGGACGGATTGGCGTGCACTCCGAGATGCACATGGACATTGGCGCGACGGCGGAAAATCTGCTTGCCGCTGTGCCCTGTAACGTGTTGGTCACCAGCCGAACGTACATTCCTCCGGTGGATGTCCAGGCCAGCGCGTCGATTGAATGGACGCCGGCGGCGCAACACAAGATGGAACGGGTACCGGTCTTCGTCAAAGGCGTGGCCACAACCGCAATATTGCGCTGGGCCATGGAGCGGGGACACTCGGTGATCACGCCGAGCGTCATTAACGCGGCCATGGGCGATTTACTGCCCCCCGGTGCGGCACAAGCCATGGGCTATGTGGCCGAAGAGGTGGCGATCAATAAGGACCGCTTGGCCGAAGGTTCCACGTTCATCTGCCGTCAATGTGGTCACGCGGTTCGGGATATTCGACCGGCCCTGTGCGTGGTCTGCAAGAGCAGCAGTGACTCGTTTGAACAGATCAATCGGGAAAAACTCGAAAGCCTCGGCAGTGTCGACAAAGGCGATCTGATCGAAGAGGAAATGTTCGACGGCAAGAAGCTCAAGTGGGTGTCGCAAGCCAAAGGAGTGCTTCGACGGGTTCCCAGTGGCTACCAACGTCGCCGGACCAAGGCCCGCATTGAAAAGACGGCCCGTGTGCGTGGTTTTGAGACCGTCAGCTACGAATTTGCCGTGGAGATGATGGAGCAGGAGATGGCCGACACAGCGTATCTGACCCCTCGGGGAGAGACGCTGAACATTGAGGTGAAGGACGAAGAACGTGCCGACGACAGCACTCCGAAGGCTCGTGACGAGTCTCCGTTGCCCTGGACCGATGCGGCTTGGAAACGGATTTGTCGGGTTCCCGAAGGCTTCATGCGGGACATGACGCGCGAAAAAGTCGAGGAATTTGCCGCCAAGGACAATCAGACCGAGGTCAACTTGGCCTTGTGTGAGGAAGGGATTGCGGAAGGCCGGCGGATGATGGCCGACATGATGGGCAAATACAAGACTGGCGGCAGCGCACAACAAGCGGTGCGTCAAGAGGTCAAAACCTCGGAGCCCGCCGTCTCAGAGCCCACAGCTACGGAGGCTACGGAGGCTACGGAGGTTACGGAGGCCAAGTGTCCAGTGGACACCGCCGAGCAGCCGACGTGGACGGACGAGGCTCAAAAGACAGCCGATGACGCGGTTAAACGGGTCACTGAGATCGGAAAGTTTGACGAAGATCGGGCACAACAGTTGACCGCAGGTGTCGCCGAAGAGCGTGCTCGCGAGAACCGATTGGACCAAATCGGTGAAGCGTTCATGCAGCGTCTTGGCAAACAATTGGGTTATGGACATCCCTTGGCTCAAAAAACCTCCGAGTATGAGTTCACGTGGACGCCGGAGGCCGAAGAGCGATTGAAGGATGTGCCTGATTTCTGCCGGGAAATGACCCGTTGGCGTGTGGAATGGACGGCCGTGAAGAAGGAACTCGGCTTTGTGATTACCCCCGAGATCATGGACGTAAAATTCGACATGTGGGGAGAGGTCTCGGACAGCATTCAGGAGAATAACGAGCCCATGGACTGGGCCCCCGAGACCATGGCGCGCTTGGAACGGATCCCCGAGTTCATCAAGGGGCAAGTGATCCAGTCTGTTGAGGGGAATGCACGCGCAACCGGAGTCGAACGGGTGACCAACGAAGTGCTCGATCGTGTGATTAAGAAATGGATCGACACGGGCGACTTTCACGAAGGAAAGTATGGATACAAATAACGAGATGATTCGGAAAGAGACGCCGAAGGGGAGTGCCGTGTAGGACGATGAAAAACTTCATCATCACCGCATTGTTTACCGTGCTTGTGTCGCTCATGTACACCGGGATCGCGTACATGCTGCCACAGCAGCCCGAGATCCCACCGCCCGAGGTGGAGTTGGGATCCAACATTGGACCGGAGCAGCTGGCCGAAACGGGTGTGAAGGTGTTCGAGAATCAATGCAAGCAATGCCACAAACTGGGAGAGAGCAGTCGTGCGCCGGACTTGGCAGGCGTCGGCATGCGCGCTGAAGATCGCGCCGAAGAGCGGGGCGTGGGTTACACCGCTGTGGATTACTTGGTGGAGTCGTTGTGCCAACCCAACGCGTATGTGGTGGAACCCTTTGGTCGCGGCGGGATGACGCCACAGCAGGATGTCTTGTCCGGCGGTCAGCTCCTGGCGGTGGTGGCGTATCTGCAGACCTTGGGTGGTGAAGCCAGCGTCAAAGGGACGGATGTCAAACCATTGGAACGCTTCGGATGCCTGACAGGGGCCAGCGCGAAAGGCGGCGCGGCGAAAGCAGCGAAAAAGGCGGCTCCTGTGGGCAAGCCCGAAGAGATCTTCGCCAACTTCGGTTGCTCCACGTGCCACGCCATTGAAGACGACAGCCGCAAGAGCGGTCCCAGCCTTTGGGATGCGGGCAAGCGCCTGACCAAGGGAGCGATTTACGAATCCATTTTGGCCCCGGACAAGGTAATCGCCAAAGGCGATCCTCCCTATGGGCAAGGATTAATGAAGAAAAGCCTCGACGGCAACAAGTTCTACGAGCAGATGACGCCTGCAGATTACCAGGCGCTCGTGGATTGGTTGGCGTCGCACAAAGGCGGGCAGGAGTAAGGCACCATGACGATGATGATATCGCTCGGAGTTTTTCTGCTGATTCTCCTGATTCTTTTCGTGCTGCGGAAGGTACTAAGCCTCTTTGCATCGGCAATCCTCTTTTTCGTGGCAACCGTCGGGTATCTGCAGTTTGGTTTTGATCCGCCGCTTCCGATGAGCGTGAAGCTGCTCTATGTGGCCACACTGATCGTTGCACTCCTCCTCTACGTGACCAGCAGTGAATCGGGCAAAGAAGACTTCCTCCGACCGATCATGGCGGTTATTCTGAACAACAAGCTGCTTCCACTGCGACTCTTGTTCTTGTTGATCATCCCCGGGCTCATCGCGTGGCAAAGCTACGAGATGACCATGCCATCTGAGGTGCCCCCACCTCGGATCCGGCAGATTCATCCGCCTCCTCCGTCGTCCGTCGCGTTCTCAGGGCCGGAGATCGGTCACTACGATCCACCGCCCAAGGAAGGCAAGGAGCCCCTTCGCCACAAGGCCATAAAGCTCGACATGGTGACCGCGGACAATCCACTGCGGGCCCTTCAATCGTCGTCTCCCGATGAATTTCGTGAGCACTTGAAAAACGGAAAAGCGATCTACTATCAGAATTGCTATTTCTGTCACGGGGATCACTTGATGGCGGATGGACACTTTGCCAGCTCCGTGAAACCTCCACCGGCCAACTTCCAAGATTCGGGAACCCTGCCCATGCTGCAGGAAAGTTTCCTTTTTTGGCGCATTTCCAAAGGGGCACCCGGGCTTCCCGATGCAGCGACGCCCTGGGACTCGACCATGCCCGCGTGGGAGAAGATGCTGACCGAGGAGGAGATCTGGGAGGTCATCTTGTTCTTGTATGACCACACCGGATTCCAACCTCGTAGGCGGGAGGAGGCCCACTGATGCGGACGATACGATTCCTATTGTTCGGTTGTGTCGCGTTCGCTATGGCGACCTTCTCCGGTTGTGGTGGGGAAGAACAAGCCGCCGTGGGCACCGGCGATGCGAGTCGTGGACAAGCCGTCTACGACAAGCGTTGTTCCCAATGTCATGGAGACGAAGCGGACGGCAAGGGACCTGGCGCACTCTTCATGCTCCCACGGCCGCGAGCGTTTAAGGAGAACTCCAGTTACAAGTTCCGTTCGACCCAGGGGTTACCCAGCGATTCGGATCTATTCCGGGTGATCTCCGAAGGGATCCCGGGCACGTCCATGCCGGGCTTCGACGTTCTTCCAGAGCAAGAACGGTGGGATCTGGTGGCGTATATCAAGTCCTTGTCGAGCGATTTTGAGGATCCGGAGAGCCTCGAAGAGGCCGTTCCCTATGAAGAGTTGGTCAACGCCAAGGCGCCCGAGCTACAAGAGGGTTGGGTTGAGCAGGGCAAAGCCATCTACGAAGAGCAACAGTGTTGGCAGTGCCACGGAAAGAGCGGTTTGGGCAATGGCGAATCCTGGTCAGGGTTGTACTTCCGGAAGGACACGGAGTTTCAAAAGCAGGTGTTTCCAGCCAACTTGGCCAATCCCGAGTCGTTCCGAAATGGTTCGTCCGCGGAAGACATTTTCCGGACCCTTACGACCGGCGTGAACCCCATGCCCAGCTACCGCGACCTTTTGAGCGTGGAGCAGCGCTGGCAGTTGGCCTATTATGTACGCAGCATTGGACCCGCGGCCAAAGAACAGCGCGATGAGACCATTGTGGCGATTCGCGTCGAGACCTTGCCCGAAGGGGCCGACGACGAATCGTGGGCCGATGCCCCGGTGGCGCGCTTCCAGACCATCTCCAATGTGATTGAGCCGCCTCGGTTGTTCTGGCAGTCCGTGGAGTACGTCAACGCCCAGGCGATGTACAACGAGGATTCGGTGGTCCTGCGTATCCAATGGGATGATCGCACGGAATCCAAAGGATCCAACACGGCGAAGACCTATTCGGATTGGGATACCAAGCTCTACATGGGCACCGACCATCCCGATCAAATGGCCGTGCAATTTCCGAGCAAAGAGGATCCGAAAAAACGTCCTTACTTTATGCTTGGATGGACCAAGGCGTCGGTGAATTTGTGGTGGTGGCGAGGCGACATCGGGGCGGTGACTGAGCGCAACGCTAAGGGCCATGCATCCATTTCGGACCAGTCCGAGCGCAGTCAGGACCTTAAAGGGGCTGTCAGCTACGCCGATGGTCGCTATACCATGATGGTTCGTCGCACTTTGACCACACCCAACACCAAAGGTGATGTCCAGTTTTCGCCGGGCGTCTTTGTCCCGGTGTCCTTCCATATTTGGGATGGACACCACGGGGAAGTCGGTCAACGCCGTGGATTGACCACCTGGAATTGGCTCTATTTGAAGCCCGATGTGCCCGAGGACATTTATCATGTGCCCGCGGCCATTTTCATCGTGGTGTTCTTGCTGTTGTTGGGTTTGGTCCAGTACATTCGCAAAACCCATGCTCGTGAGGATACGGCCGCACCGGAAGCCTCCGCGGACGAGGGCTAATCCGAGTCACCACCGTGCCGGGTGGCAACCTTTCAAAATTTCCCGGATGGAGACGACGTAGAAGCGGGATTATTTCGCGCTGTCTTGATTCAGGCGATAGTCGATGGTCACGCAGCTGGTCCCTTCTGGCTCACAGTAATAGCTGACGACGTTAAAGGTAGCGAACCCCTCGCCAGATAGTAGTTGGACGGCGTAGGTATGGTTCTTCGATTTGAGAAGATGGGTCATGTAGGAGTAGTCGTACCAACCTGAAATGGCCGGATTTTGCAGTTGACCGTCCACCTGTTTGTCGAATGCCCATGAGAGATCGGCGGCGAGCGTAGCTTTGTCCAGGAGCACGTCTCCCAAATCGGCGGCCCCACCCGGTGCTCGAAACACGTAGCGCTGAACGAGGAGATCCGCACCGGGACCCACTTCATTGATGGTTCCACGGCTTAGGTTGACCGGTACCCAGTGTTCCCTGACACTGGCATCGAGTGTGATCCGAAAAGAACCGTCGGTTTGGGGCTGGGCCCGATCGGTGATGGGGAAGCCGGGCTCCACGTTGGGCGCGATCATCGAGCCGGCCGCAAAAACCAGCACGCAGGTGACGATGAACGCGATCAAGCCGACTGTGATGAAGCGAGGAAGGGATGAGATGGCGTGATCTTTGTCTGCATCCTCCTCGGAGACGGGAGGAGGATGGTGCGAGTTCTGGTCGTCTTGTTCGATCATGTCTCGTCGGACTCGACCGCATCCGCTGTGGCCAGACCTCGCTTGTCTCGCATCCATCGCCAAAGGACCCAAGTGAGCCAGAGGAGGCCCCCATTGACGACGGTGAATCCAGCGTAGTGGTACCAGGCGACATCCTCTTTGCTGAATGCGACGATCGTTCCCCAATCAATGATCGCCAAGAGGATCAACTGAGACCAGAATCCCAGCTTGATGAATTGGTCGCCTGTCACCCTGTAATCACTTTATTTGAACGTGACATCTTGGGTTGCCGCCGCCCCTGCTTTCACAGAAACCTTGTTCGTTTGGACGCCCAGTTTCTCGTGCCAGACTTTTAGGTTGTAGTCGCCCGGTGGCACGTCCGTCAACGAGAACGAACCGTTGGCATCGGTCAGTGCGCTGTAGGGGTGGCTAAAGACCCAGACAGTACCTTGCATCCATTCGTGGGCGTCGCACTTGACGTCGACCTGGCCGGTTCGTTTAAGTTTCTTTTTGATCACCACCCCTTTGTTCAGGGGGAGGTTGTCGAGCTCTTTGCGTTTGTTCTTTTTCTTCAAGACCGTGTGCATATTGTGCAGCACAGGATCACTGTTTTTCGCCGCGAGCATGTCGCCTTTGTGAGCCACTGTGACGCGGGGAGAAAATTGGCACCCTTTGTTGTCGACGGTGACATCTTGGTTTGCGAATGCTTTTCCTTCCTTGATGCCTTCGAGATATACGACCGCGTTTTTCAGTTTACCATCCGCGACCAAGAGCGCACCTTCGGCGATTTTACCCGTGCCAGTTGGATCGCATATCGCATTGTCTTTATTGATGGTGAGTTGGCCGTCTGTGTCGGTCCCTGCGTACAGGACTGATCCCTGGATGGATCCGCCATCCTTCACGGCATCCAGTGCCTTATACGCTGATTTGCTCTTCTTGACCGGTGCTGCAGAGGCAGGACCCGGCGTTTCCTCTTTTTTGCCGCAACCAACGGCCAATCCGATGGCCAACGTAACGCTTATGATTCTCCAGAACATGGGACCCCTCCTATGCCGTATAGACATTTACTTGCATCGGTCTTAACCTATCGGTTGGTTTTTGGCAATCAGGAGTCAATGGTCGTGAGCAAACAATACACCCAATACCCCCGTGCCACCTTGTGGTTGCTGCAGGAGGGGAGTGCCACCATTGGCGGGGATGCAGCGGATGCGCAGCCGGTCTTTGAGGCTGAAGCGGGTCCCATATACATTTCTCGGGAACCCATCACGAATGAACAGTTTGAGGCCTATCAACCGGACTATGTGCGATCAGCCAACTCGTTGGGCGATGAGGACACAGCCGTGGGGATACGCTATGTCGACGCCAAGGGGTATTGCGAATGGTATTCGGAGTTGCGCAATCTGTCTTTTCGTTTGCCCACAGAGATTGAGTGGGAATACGCCTGCAGAGGCGGAAGATCCACCCGCTATTTTTTTGGAGACGATCCCGAACAGGGAGATTCGTTTTTGTGGGATTCACGAAATAGTGACGATACTTTGCAGAGCGTCGAGTTGTTAAAAGGCAATCCATTTGGCTTGTACGGCATGCTCGGAAGCGTGTGGGAATGGACGAGTTCTCCCTACAAACCGTACCCTATTCCGGAGGGTGATCGTGGCACAGAAAGCCAATTGCGCGTGTTGCGTGGGGGGTCCTACAAGATGGACCGCAGCGAGTTTGCCTCTTTTACACGTCGTGGCGAAGCGACCGATGTTCGATTTGATGATGTTGGCTTTCGGATCGTTCGGACACTGTGAATGGCGATAAATGATAGACTTTCCGTCCAATGAAGCGTACTAAACGGGGTAGACGCACGTCTTTTGAATGAATGGAAAGCCATTCAAATCGCGTGTCTTGGTAGTCGCATCAAGAAGGAAGTACAGACATGAGTCAATCCGCCCTGAAGCCAAGTCAGGAACTCGATCGAGTCACGATTCGTTTTGTTGGTGACTCGGGCGACGGTATGCAGCTGACTGGCGCTCAGTTTACGTCGGCAACAGCCATCGCTGGAAACGACTTGGCCACATTGCCCGATTTCCCGGCGGAAATTCGTGCACCAGCGAGTACGTTGGCCGGCGTGTCGGGATTTCAGATCCAATTTGCGTCCAGTGAGGTATACACCCCTGGTGATGCTCCAGACGTGCTCGTTTGCATGAATCCGGCCGCGCTAAGAGCCAACATCAAGGATGTGGTTCCGGGCGGGGCGATTATCCTCAACACCGACTCGTTTTCGGACAACAGTCTTCGCAAGGCGGGCTGGGACGCCAATCCCTTGGAAGACGGAACGTTGGACGAATGGACTGTCCACAAAGTGCCCCTCGAGAGCATGACGCTCGAATGTATCAAGGACTTAGGCATACCGACGCGTACTGCGCGGATGTGCAAAAACTTCCTGGCCTTGGGAATCACGTACTGGATGTACAGTCGCCCCATGGACGCCACGTTGAAATTCGTCGAGCAGAAATTTGGCGCCAAGAGTCCCAAGCTGTCCGAGGCCAATCAGCGTCTGCTCAAGGCCGGATGGGCATTTGGCGAGACCTGTGAGCTCTTTGCCACCAATTATACGGTGGCACGTGCGACGGTTTCTTCAGGAACGTATCGGAACATTCGTGGAAACGACGCGTTGGCCATGGGGCTGGTGGCTGCGTCGCAAGTGTCCGGATTGGACCTGTTTGTGGGGGCGTACCCCATTACTCCCGCGTCCGATGTGTTGCATGCATTGGCCAATTTCAAACACTTTGGCGTGCGCACGTTTCAGGCGGAGGATGAGATAGCCGGAGTCAGTGCTGCCATCGGCGCCTCGTTTGCGGGATCGTTGGCCGTGACCTTGTCCTCCGGTCCGGGTATTGCGCTCAAAGGGGAAGCCATTGGATTGGCGCATATCGTGGAGCTCCCCTTGGTGATCTGCAACATACAACGGGGCGGACCATCGACAGGGTTGCCCACCAAGACAGAGCAAGCTGATTTGCTTCAATCACTCTATGGTCGCAACGGCGAAGCCCCGATCCCTGTGGTCGCCGCACGGTCTCCATCGGACGCCTTTGAGACGGTGTATGAGGCGTGTCGCATCGCAGTCAAATACATGACTCCGGTCATTTGTCTCAGCGACGGTTACATCGCTACGGGCGCCGAGCCTTGGAAGTTGCCCGATTTGAGCAAGCTGCCCGACATTAATGTAAGCTTTCGTACCGATCCAGAGGGTTTCTTGGGGTACGAACGCGATGAGACGACCTTGGCGCGGCCATGGGCGGTTCCAGGGACCCCGGGACTGGAACATCGCGTTGGTGGCCTGGAAAAGCGGGATGGCACGGGCAACGTCGAATACGATCCCGACAATCACGACAAGATGTGTCGCTTGCGTGCCGAAAAGGTACAGCGCGTTCAACAGGACATTCCGCCGACAGAGATCCACGGCGAGGACTCTGGAGACCTGCTGCTGGTCGGTTGGGGCGGTACATACGGTGTGCTAACGGCTGCGGTACGGCAGGTACAGGCGAAGGGACTCAAGGTGAGTCATATTCATCTCCGGCACCTCAATCCATTGCCTCCCGACTTGGGAGACATTCTCGGCCGGTTCAAGAAGGTTCTGGTGCCCGAGATTAATCTGGGTCAATTGGTGAAGGTGATTCGCGCCGAGTATCTCGTTGATGCACAGGGTTTCAATGAGATCCGAGGGTTGCCTTTCAAGGTTCGCGCCATTGTTGGGGCGATCGAGCGTACACTGGAGGAGAAATGAGCATTACTCATCTCGACACCATTCGAAGCCAGCGCGGCGAGATCCCCGAGTACAAGAAGGCCGATTATTCGACCGATCAAGAAGTGAGGTGGTGTCCGGGGTGTGGTGATTATGCCATCTTGTCGGCCGTTCAAAAGCTCTTAAGCACATTGCCGGTGCACAAGGAAGATCATGTGTTTATCAGCGGTATCGGCTGTTCCAGTCGCTTCCCCTATTACATGAACACCTATGGTTTCCACACCATCCATGGGCGGGCGCCAGCGTTTGCGTCGGGGGTAAAAGCGAGCAATCCCAATCTCAATGTGTGGATTGTTACGGGTGACGGCGATTCGCTGAGCATCGGCGGAAATCATCTGATTCACATTCTGAGACGGAACTTCAACGTCAACATCTTGCTCTTCAACAATCGAATCTATGGATTAACAAAAGGGCAGTATTCGCCCACATCCGAGTTGGGCAAGCGCTCCAAATCAACGCCCATGGGTTCGGTGGATCATCCCTTTAACCCTGTGGATGTGGCCTTGGGTGCCGGGGCGACCTTTGTGGCCCGAACCTATGACATTGACGCCAAGCATCTTACAGAGACGTTGCGGCAAGCGTGGGAGCACAAGGGCGCGAGCTTTGTGGAGATTTATCAGAACTGCAACATCTTCAACGACAAGGAGTTTGAGGATGTGGTCAGCAAGCAGGTTCGAGCCGACGCGCAGGTCCGATTGGCAGCGGGACAGCCCATGAGATTTGGTGCTGACAATAACAAGGGTCTCATCTGGAAGAAGGGTGTTGTTGAGGTGGCGAGCATCGGCGAAGACGGCGTCACAGAAGACGACATTCTGATCCATGATCCCAATCAGGACAACCCGGGTTTGGCGTTGACGTTGGGTCGGTTACGGAATCCGGACTCCCCGGAAGTGTTCGGAGTCCTTCGTTCGATCGAACGCCCGTGCTATGAAGACATGCTGGTAGCACAAGTGGCCGAGGCGAAAGCGGCCAAGAAAGCGGATCTCCACGCGCTGCTTCATCAAGGGTACACCTGGACTGTCGAATAATTTGAATGCTCTCCGCAATACCTTGTAGCGTCTGTTCATCACGAACAGGCGGACACTATCCCCACAAACGAAGTGACCGGGTTCTCCGGTGAATCAGTCTGCCGGCGCATGGGCTGGGCTGTCGACGCGTGCGCGGTCGTCACTCGTGGTCGTCATGGTGTGTTCGGTTGCGGGGATCAGTCTACTAGCCTGGTGGATCATTGCGGACTCCAGTCCTGCTGAACGGCCTTCGGTGTTCGATATCAACGGAGATCACCCCGGGGATCTTCGGCCTGGTTTGGCATTTACCGATAATCTAAATCACTACGGAATCGACCTCGACTTGCCCTACGAAGTCGCCATCAACACGCTGGGTTTTCGTGGAGAAGAGCCCGCCGAAGAAGGTGCTCCCGTGGTCGTTGTCTTAGGAGACAGCTTTGCTTTTGGCATGGGCGTGGACACGGGGCATACCTTTCCGAAGAGTTTGCAGCAAGCGTTGCGGGCAACGCATCCGAATGCGGTGGTCCACAACGCCGCTGTGCCAGGCTACACAATCACCGATGAGTTGGAGTTGTGGCGAGAAAAACTCAGCGTTTTGGCACCCGATTTGGTCTTGGTCTGTCATACGGCGAGTGATCTGAAGGAGATGGCGCGGCCCACAAGCTTTCGCCGTGTGGTACGGCACGATGATGAAGAGCCCGGTCCCCACGATCCGGACGTGGAGCGCCTGATCGCCGAGGCGGGTGGCGAAAAGCGTGCAGTGATGGAACGACATTACATTGTGACCCAAGAGGAGTTGTTGTCACGGTTGGGGGTTGAGAAGGCACCAGAGATACTGCGCGGCTACTTGAATGAGTACGCCTCAAAAGTGGACGAGCTTCGGGAAGCGATTCGAAAAAGCCCCGGGGCTCCTCGCTTTGCGTTGGTACTTTGGGTGGATGGATATGGGATGAGGGATCTGACAAGCCAGCCGATTCGGGTGTTCGCGGCGGAGCGTGGGATCCCCTTGTTCGACGGCGATGCTGCTCTGCGTTCGCATACGAAGGTCGGTCCCGATGTACTCTTCCTGGCCGATGGGCATTTTTCGTCTCAGGGGAACGCGCTGGTTGGCCAACAGACGGCTGCTTGGCTGCGCTCAATGAATCTGCTGGACGTCACGCGGCCGTCTCTGGGTGGTGATAAGGCCGACTAGCCCGGGGCCGGTGGAAGCAACTCATCCATGGTGCCGAATACATGTTCAATGGCGTCTGCCATCGCACCGGTTGGAAGGGCCTGAAACGTCATCTCTTCGTTGGTTATGGGGTGGGTGAGCGTGAGCCTGTACGCGTGCAGCGCTTGATGCGTCAGCTTGCTGAGAACCTGGCCCTGCGGTCCGGGGACGCGGTGACTGCCTCCATAGGTACTGTCCCCAACGATTGGGTGGCCATGATCGAAGAAGTGAACTCGAATCTGATGGGTTCGACCGGTTTGCAATGCGCACTCCACCAAAGCCACATGGTTGGCGCGTGCCAAGACCGTCCAATGGGTGATCGCTTGGCGTCCTTTGGGAACCTTGGAGGAGAAGCGTTTTCGATCTTTGTGGTGCCGACCGTGTAGCGTGTCGAACGTCCCTTTATCGTTGAGCCGAGGACCGTGCACGATGGCCAGGTAGCGCCGGGATGCGCTCCGTTCAGAGAACTGCTTGGACAGATGATCTCTGGCCGCAACGGATCTGGCGACCACAATGAGTCCTGTGGTGTCTCGGTCGAGACGGTGAACAATTCCTGGACGCGGTCCGTCCATTGGTGCCGTGGCCTCGGGGGCCAATGTCCCGTAACGATGAACGAGCGCGTTGACCAGGGTTCCGCTGTGATGGCCGGGGGAAGGATGGACCACCATGCCCGCTGGTTTGTGAATGACGACCAGGTGTTCGTCTTCAAACACAATGGTCAGCGGAATGTCTTCGGGTATCGCCGTGGAAGGGGCTGGCGGTGGAATGGTCAGCGAGACTACGTCGCCGGCTTGAAGGCGGTGACCGACTTTGGTTGGCGGTTGATCATTGATCGTCACATCACCCGCACGGATACGAAGCCCGATCTGGGACCGAGACAACGCCGTACGTTCGGTAAGGTAGCGGTCTAGACGACAGCCAACTTCATCGGGATTGACCACAAGTTGCACATTCGCAACGTATCTCGGATCTTGACCATGCAGCAAGCACCCCCGTACCATGCGACCGTTATGAAGCAACTTTTGCGAAAGCTTCCTCGCGTCGATGACGTTTTGACCCGGGATGCAGTGCGTGATTTGTCGGAGCGGCTGCCCTATGAGCTGGTCCTCAATTGCGTGCGGACTGCCATCGAAAATCGACGGGCAGCCGTTTTGGCAGGCAACGCCGATGAGTCCTTGGTGGCCATCGAGAGCGTGGAAAGCGAGGTCCTCGAAATCGTCAGTAAGCGCTTGGAGCCGGGGCTTAGGGCCGTCATCAATGCAACCGGTGTGGTTCTTCATACCAATTTGGGGCGGGCACCACTGAGCGCAGAGATTGTGTCGAAAGCCAGCGAGATTGCGGTGGGCTACTCGAACTTGGAATACGATCTTGCAGGTCGACGACGCGGAAGTCGGTACACCCATTCAGCGGATTTACTTCGCGAAATCACAGGGGCGGAAGCCAGCTTGGTGGTCAACAATAACGCAGGGGCCATGGTCCTAATGCTCACGGCGCTGGCGAGAAACAAGCAAGTTATTGTGAGTCGAGGCGAGTTGATCGAAATCGGTGGCAGCTTCCGATTACCGGATATCTTCGAGGTGGGTGGTGCCCAACTGTGCGAAGTGGGGACGACCAATCGGACACATCTTCGTGATTACGAGGTGGCCATCAACGCCGAAACGGCCATGCTTCTCAAAGTACATCGAAGCAATTTTGCTGTGGTTGGGTATACGGAAGAGGTGGCCGCAGAGACGCTCGTGACGCTCGGTGGGGAGCACAATATTCCCGTTTGCGAAGATCTGGGCAGCGGTTGCCTGGTGGATTTGACGCCCTACGGCATTCCGGCGGTCACCGTTCGTCAGCAGGTGGAAAAAGGTCTGGATGTCATCACCTTTAGCGGCGACAAGCTGTTGGGTGGGCCACAAGCGGGCATTCTGGTCGGGAAAAAGGATGTGATTGAGCGATTGCGTGCACATCCGATGACGCGTGCGCTGCGGGTGGACAAGTTGACGCTGGCTACGCTGGAGAGGACCTTAATCGCGTATGCGGATGGCACATGGAAAGAGAAAGTGCCCACGATCAAGTTGCTTACCACCCCCATGGCCGATCTATCGGATCGCGCTCAACGTTTGCATGATCGATTCGCAGAGGCCCTTGGCAAGCGAGCAACCGTTTCCATAGAATCCTGTGAGGGTCGGGTTGGAGGCGGCGCCATGCCGGAAACGACGCTCTCGAGCGTCGCGGTTCGGGTCGCCCCTCAAAGGACAGCGCTACCGCCATCGACGAAGCGCTTCGTTTGGGAAAATCATCCGTTCTTTGCCGAATCGATCATGACGCCTTGGTTTTCGATGTTCGAACGTTGTTTGATGCGCAGATCGAGGTTGTGGTGGAGTGTGTAGCGGCCGCATTCTCGGCGTAGGGTTCCAGCACACCTCTTTTGACTTGACAGTTGACGTCTGTCGAACATAACCTCCGCCACTCTTGGGTCGACTCTATCCATCGATTGACGACAATCGGAACGATGAGTGGACCAGGATTGAAGAAACACATAGGAGTTGTACATGGCGGTAAAGATACGACTTGCGCGATACGGTGCGAAAAAGCGTGCCTATTACCGAATTGTCGCTGCAGATGGTCGCAAACCACGCGACGGTCGGTTCTTGGAGCAACTTGGGACCTACGATCCGAGGGCAGAGCCAGAGGCAATCCGCATGGATGTCGAACGAGTGAACTATTGGCTTGGAGTGGGTGCACAGCCTTCTGACACAGTCAAACAGCTCATGTTGCGACACCACAACACCAACCAAGATCAGCCGACTGTCGGGGGGTAGAATGGAAAACGCGACAACGCCATCCATTCCAGATGACACCAGTGTTAAGGATTTGATCGAGTACATCGCGAGAGCGTTGGTGGACACCCCGGAAGAGGTGGTAGTCAACGAGATCATGGGTGGTCAGACATCGGTCATTGAGCTGAAAGTGTGCAAGACGGATTTGGGGAAAGTGATTGGAAAGCAAGGGCGTACGGCTCGTTCCATTCGCACAATTCTCATGGCGGCTTCGACCAAGCTTCGTAAGCGAACCGTTCTGGAAATCCTCGAGTAAGTGTGTGATGTGTGGTGCGTTGCGCCAAGATTCACTTCTCAATCTCAGCCACAAACGTCCTCAACCTTTTGGCTCAACGGTCCAAGAGAGCGTCACTCTGTCCGGTCCTGGAGACCGCGCGCAGGGCGCTCTTTGATCGGGTGTGATCATGACGGATAACGACGAGATGATCATCCTGGGCTGTGTGGGTCGTGCCAAGGGGCTCGAGGGATCGTTCCGGTTGATACTGCACAACCCCGATTCGACTCAACTGGACCACACGGAAGAGCTCCTTCTGCAAGGCCCTGCAGGACAGAAGGAAAACCTTCAGCTCATTGGCAGCACCGCCTGGGTGTGAAAGGCGTTCGAATCGTACAAGTGCGTGAGATAACCAGTCGAACCGAAGCAGAGCGACGCAAAGGATGGTCCGTTGTAGTGCCCAAGTCGGCTCTGCCTCCCGCCGGTGAGGGAGAGTTTTATTATTATGAGATGCCAGGATTTCTCGTGGAGACGGAAGCGGGTGATTTGATTGGTACGATCAAAGAGGTGATCAAAACGAACATGGAAATCTTTGTGATCGATCGGACCGGCGGAGGAGAACTGCTGATCCCAGTCATTGAGGACATGGTTTTCGTGATCGATCGGGTCCAAAGACGTGTTGTTGTGGCCAACGACATTGAAGAGCGTTTTGAGGACGTCTTATGAAATTTGATGTCTTAACGTTGTTTCCCGGGTTTTTCGAAGGACCACTCAGCACGTCGGTCTTGGGCCGTGCCATTGAGTCCGGTCTGGTTGACGTCGGGCTCCACGACATTCGAGATCATGCAGTCGGCAAACACCGCACTGTGGATGATTCTCCCTACGGCGGTGGTGCCGGTATGGTGATGATGGCAGAGCCGATCGTGTCCACGTTGGAGTCCCTCTCCAAAAACGCAGAAGTACCGGTGGCACGAACCATTCAATTGTCTCCGTCTGGACGCCCGTTTAATCAATCCATCGCCCGAGGGCTTGCAGATCGTGCGCATGAAGGCTCGATTGTTCTGATTTGTGGGCGTTACGAAGGAATAGATTGCCGTGTTGCACAGATCAGCTGCGACGACGAATTGAGCATCGGAGATTACGTTCTTAATGGTGGGGAATTGGCTGCGTTGGTGATTATCGAGGCTGTGTCTCGATTAATTCCTGGGGTGTTGGGCAACGATCAATCGGCCGTTGTCGAGTCGTTGGAAACGGGGCTTTTGGAGTATCCTCAATACACGCGTCCCCGAGAGTTTCGCGGGTGTAAGGTACCGGATGTATTACTAGATGGCGATCATGCGGCGATCGCAAAATGGCGACAAGAGCAGTCGTTAATTCTAACCCGAGATCGTCGTCCAGATCTGCTGGAAAAGCTTGAGCTTACTGACAATGAAAAAAAACTGCTTGATCTGTAGGGAAAATTGAGTATTTTTCTCGGCTTACTTCACTACCCTGTGCTCAATCGGCTTGGGGAAGTGAGTACAACCGCGGTGACCAACGTGGATGTCCACGATTTGTCACGTGCGGCGCGCACCTACGGGGTGCAGAAGTTCTTTATAGTTACACCCATTGACCTCCAGCAAATGCTGGTTAGTCGAGTGGTTCGACACTGGACCGATGGTCCGGGCGCGAAGCGATTACCGACTCGCGCAGAAGCCTTTCGACGTGCCGAAATTGTGGCTTCCCTTGATGACGCCATCGAGTGGATTGAACGCGAGACGGGACAGAAGCCGGCGTTGGTGGTTACTGGAGCAGGCCTGCGAGAAGGGACTATGTCCTTTCGAGAAGCTCGAAGGGTTTTTCAAGACCCTGAAAAGCCGACACTGATTCTCTTCGGAACAGGGCATGGCATGGCTCCAGAAGTGATTGAACGGGCGGACATTCGCTTGCCAGCGATTGAAAGCCCACAGGAAATTGGCGGGTACAACCATCTTTCTGTTCGTGCAGCGGTGGTTGTGATTCTCGACCGTTTACTTGGCGTCTATGAGTGAGGGCACCATGGATCTGATGAAGCAAATTGATCTCCGTGAAACGCGGCAAGACATTCCTGATTTTCGGGCGGGCGACACGTTGCGTGTACACGTTCGAGTGATCGAGGGTGACAAAGAGCGTGTTCAGATTTTCGAGGGTGTGTGTATTCGTCGCCATGATGATGGCATCCGAAGCACGTACACCGTCCGCAAAATTAGCTAGCTATCGGAGTGGAGCGGATCTTCCCCTTGCACAGCCCACGGGTACGCAAGGTAGAGGTCATTTCCCAAGGTCGCGTGCGTCGTGCGAAACTATACTTCCTGCGTGAGCTGCGTGGGAAGAAAGCTCGTATTCGCGAGGCGGACTAAGACGTCTCGTAAAGACACGTTCCGTCCTGACGAAATGGAGTTGTGGGCGGAACGACGCTCAATCCATTCATTACTCGGTGTTGATGAAGCCGGTCGAGGCCCCCTCGCAGGACCCGTGACCGCTGCGGTGGTTGCGTTACCTACGTCTCACACCTTGGTGGGTCTTACCGATTCCAAGTTACTCTCCGAATCCAAGCGCGTTGACTTGTTCGATGTGATTCAAAGTCAGGCTTTGGCCTACGGAATTGCCCAGGTGTCCGCCCAAGAGATCGACCAAGGGGGCATTCTTCCAGCGACCTTCCTTGCGATGCGTAAGGCGTTAGACCAAGCCACTTCTACGGGATTTCGACCGGCGTTGGTGTTGGTGGACGGCACCATGGAGATCCCGCACGTTACCTTGGCGCAACGTGCGATTGTTCGAGGGGACCGTCGAAGCCAAAACATCGCGGCAGCCAGCATCTTGGCTAAGGTGACCCGGGATCGGTGGATGGTTGAGGCCCACGAGCGCTGGCCACAATATGGTTTTGCCCAGCATAAAGGCTATGGGACCCAAGCGCACCTCGCGGCCATCGTTGAGCACGGACCCTGTCCGATCCATCGACGATCATTTCGGGGCGTGAAACCCCGCTAAGTGGACCGAACGGTGTTTTATTCCATGCCAATGTGGGTCTAGTGCGTGCCAAAGTGGCACATGGCGCGCCACCATGCCCTTCCAAAACGTGTGTAGATTCCCTGGGTCCCTTGGCATGCCTACTGCACGATGATGTTTGTCGGTGATGAAGAAACAACGAAGAAGTCGGCGTCGCGGTGTGTGGGGCGAGAGACTAGCCCGCGGTTGGTTGCGCTTGAGTGGTTTTCGGGTGGTGGCCACCAATTGGCATTGCCGAGTCGGGGAGTTGGACATTGTTGCCCTGTCGCCCAAAACCCTGCTCTTTGCAGAAGTGAAGACTCGCGTGAGGAGAGGGGAGCAGTCGCCGGCGGAGGCGGTTACCTTCGCCAAGCGCGCGCGGATCATTGGAAGTGCAGATGCGTTTGTTCATCGTTATCCGGCTTTGGCCCATGGGCGATGTTTGGAATTTTCTATCGTCGAAGTGGTGATGAGGCCATTTCCGAGAATCCGGCATCTTCGCGATGCCTTTCGTCCGGAGGAGTGCGTTCGGAAGTACTAAAGCCCCAAATCGGCGTCCTGAACGCAATAGCATGTCTGAAGAGCACAGTCGGTGGTCGTCTCACCCGCTGTGGAGGCGTTGTCTTGAAAGGGCGTGCATTGGGAACCGTTGGGGCAATCGGTTGCCGCTTTGCACGATTGCGTGCATGTCGCTTGTGCTGCGCTTTCCCAGCGCAGGCAAATGTCTTCGGGACATTGTGGATGCTCTTTGACAATGCAGGTCAGGGCAACGCCCGTTTCACTGGACACACAGTTTGCCTCAATGGTTTCATCAAAGGGGCATTCCGTGAACAACCCTTCTTCTACGCAACCCATCGCAGCCAAGAGACTCAATCCAATCCAAAATGCCCGTGCTGTATTTCGCATGTTGTCCTCTTAGCGTTTTTTTTCTGTGCTTTTCATGGGCGCAGCCGCCAGCGCTCGTTTAAGGTGGTTCACAATGTGTCGCGCATTGGGTTGTTTTCGAATTGTAACCATTAGCGACCGAAATTCCACTTCCATCTGATGGATAGCATTGCTGATTCGTTTTGATTCGGGCGTCGGGTCGGTCCAGTCCAGAGTCGTTCTAGACGCGCTTTCAATATGGGTACCAGCGTTTCGAATGGCCTCCAGAGCGGTTCGCACATGGGTATCTTCGGCTCCTGTGTGCTTCATGTCTTCTCTTGAGAAACTAAGATAATCCACAATTCCCATGCGTCTAGCGGTTTGAAAGGCTTTCATGGCTCGATCAAGGTTTGTCTTGGCTTGATCAATTTCGGCCACTACAAGCTCAACCTGCTGCAAATCAGGTGATGGTGCGGTGTCGGTTTGGGGCATAGGGCTATCTTGTTGCGCCATTGGAGCGCTGATCGTAGCGAGGGTGCTGCTACGGGTCAAGCCGAAGCAGTGTAGGGTCTCTACTAGATCCCCAAATCGTACGGCTCAGTCCGGCTCGGTAGGCCCATAAACGCCGGCTGCAAGCTTGACAGGCCTTGCTTTGGGTCCCTAAAATATCGGAACTTTGCATCGCGAACACTGAATTCCTTCAAGGAAGAGAGGCTCTGTGGCGAGACTTTTGCGGATTATAATCCCAATCACGTTGGCACTTGGCTGTGTTTCTATGACCGCCTTTGCGCAAGAGGAAATACAGTTCGAAGATGCTGAACTACGTAGTGTTGAGGAGTATCAGTCCTTGATTTCATCCGCTACGGACCTTCTGGGGAAGGATCAGCTTCACGAAGCGTTACTGAAACTTGTGGAAGTGACCGATACAGGCGACGACACGGAAAGCTATTATCGCGAATCAGAGTACTTGATGGGAGTGGCTTTGTTTCGGTTGGGTTTTTCCCAATCCAGCTATACGTATTTTGAACGTGTTTTGGACGCGGAGCCGAGGCACGGTCGCTACAATGACGTGTTGCCTTGGTTGGTCGCTGTCCATCGGAAGACGCCGGGTGAGACGTTGACGTTGGAGCGGATGGCGGAATACGAGGAAGCGGCCTACCCCAAAGATCTCAAGAGCGAGATCAATTTCTATGTGGGTCAGTTTCACTACTACCAAGGGAACCTGGATGAAGCCCTGCGTGCCTTGGGCCAGGTGAAGAGTGAAAACCAAGATGTCTATCTTCGGGCCCGTTACCTCGAGGGTGTGACGCATGTGCGCAAAAACGACGCGAGGAAGGCTTCCGAATCGATGAAAGCCATCTTGCGTTACGAGAAGACCACAGGGGTAAGAGGTCAAGCTGGGAAAAAACTCTATCGGATGGCTCTGCTCAGTATGGCTCGGATTTTTTACACCATTGCCGGTATTGGCAACGATCCGAAAAAGTACCGGACGGCCATTCGGTACTACAATGAAATTCCAGAGTATTCGCCGGACTGGTTGGAGAGCTTACTCGAAGTGAGTTGGAGCAATTTCCAGATCGACAACTATGGCCGGTCGCTAGGCAATTTGCACACACTGAACTCTCCCTATTTCGAGGAGGAGTACTTTCCCGAGGCGTTGGTCTTGGAATCGGTTATTTTGTATCGGCACTGTCACTACGACGAAACGCTCAAGTCGATCGACCGCTTCATCAAGAGTTACCGCGACCTGTGGAAAGAGTTGGATACTCAACTGAAGGTACCACGCGACCCCAATCAGTTTTACGCATGGTTGGCCCGCATGAGCCAACAAGGTGCCGACTTAAGCTTGCGTTTGAAGCGAATTTTTAATGCGGCGTTGGCAGATCGAAAGCTCAATCGCTCCTTTCGGTTCATTTTGCATCTGAATCGGGAGATTCGCTCGCTTAAAAAGCTCAGTCAAAATGCGGCAATGACTGCTCTTGCTGCGTCCCTTTTGGCAGAACTGTCTGCATTCCGGGAGTTGGTGCTGGGTGAGGTGGGTTCATTGGCGCGGAGTCGGCTGCAATCAGTGCATCGAGATTTACGTCGTCACCTCACCGATGCCCTGAAAGTTAAATTTGAGACGCTCAGCGCACAGAAACGTGACATTGAACAAAATCGGGCTTCACGGGGAAACACCGACATTTCCACGGGCGGTGTGGCTATCGACAAGGAACACATGTATTGGCCATTCGAAGGCGAATACTGGAAGGATGAACTTGGTAGCTACACGGTGGCTATTCAGTCACGTTGTTCAGATACGAAATAGTTCGAGGGGCTCGGCGGTTTTATCGTTCTGACGGTCTATCGAGCTGACCGATTGTTGCTGGAGTAGATTATGTGGTGTGGATCCAACCGAAGTGTTCGCTTTCTGATGGCAGTCGCTGTGTGCGGTTTGGTTCTGGCCGAGAGCGGCTATGCGCAAAAGAAGGCAAAGGCCAGCAAGTTGGCGAAGGACACTCCAGGTGTTCAGGTCTTTCAGGATTCGGCGACGAAGAAAACAACGCGTAAAAAGCGGAAAGGGCCTGTGGATCTGGCCTCGCCACGAACAAAGCGTGAGCGCTTGGCGGCGGTCAAGCTCGAAGCGGCCATCCAAGTAGCAAACGAAGTGCTTGAGTTTGAGGATCCGACGGATCCTGATTATCCGTTGACGTTGGTCAAGATCGCCGATCTTTTTTGGCAAAAAAGCGAATATTACTTTGAGCAGAGCCAGTCCAACACGTTGTTGGAGGCCATCTATCAGGCGGAAGAACAAAAGAACACGTCGGAAGTGACTCGCTTACAAATCGAGCAAAAACGGTTGATGTCACTGCGGCGACAATGGCAATTCAAAGCCATCGAGCAATACCGGAAAATCGAGGGAAATTTCCCCGATTATAAGGACTTGGATGAGGTCCTATACGCCATTGGACACAACCTGACGCTGATTGGGCAACCGAGCGAAGCCTACAAGTACTACCAACGTTTGGTTCGTGAAATGCCGGAAAGTCAGCTCGTCCCTGACGCACAACTCAATATTGGCGATTACTTCTTTGCCCTCAATCAATTCGATGAAGCGATACGCTATTTCGACAAAGTCCGGCAATGGGGCGTGAGTCGGGTACAGGGCATTGCGATGTACAAGACTGGCTGGTGTTTTTTCAACCTGGGTGAAAAAGACAAAGCCCTCAACAGCTTTCTTGCCACGGTACGATGGACAGAGTCGCAAAAGGCCCAAGGCCTTCCCAATCGCTTGGACCTTCAAAATGAAGCCCTAACGGACATGGTGGAGGCGTATTCCTACATCGGCTCGCCCGCTAAATCCGTGGGGTTTTTCAAGAAGATTGCGCCCAAGTACTACGTGAAACTTTGTGAGCGGCTGTCTACGATTTACAGGAATGACGCCAATTATACGGATTCTACCGCGTTGTTGAGGAAGCTCATCAAGGTTCTGGGCGAGGACGATCATCGGACGCTGAAATATCGTCGACAGGTAGTCTACAACACGTTTCGGAGTGGGGATAAGGTCGGGCTAAAAACCGAGTTGAGACACCTAACGAGCTCCCTAGAGTCCAACCTGGACAGCATGCCAATCGATGATAAGAAGGCCGAAATGCTCAATCTAGAGGAAGTGCTTCGGGTGATCGGGACCGATTACCATCGAGAAGCAGAAAAAACCCTCGATAAGAGCACACAGGAACTCGCGCTCTATGTGTATGAACAGTATTTGAAGTGGTTTCCAGACGCCGAGAACTACTACACGATGAACTACAACGTGGCCATTCTTGGCTACCAGATGGGTGAGTATGAGCGCGCAGCCCGGCTATTCGAACGCGTCATTTCGCTCCAGCCAGAGGGGCAATTTGCCGTTCCCGCAGCACACACGGTGTTGTTGAGTTACTTCAAAATGGTCAATATTGTGGCGCCTACCGAAAAGTCTGTGGAAGAAGAGGACGAGTATGAAGAGCGGGAAATTCCCGCGACAGAAAGCCTGCTGGTGAAAGCCTGTGCTCGCTATATCAAGATGGCCCCCGAAGGTGCGGACGATGTGGCGGAGGCCAAGTATACGGCGGCCCAAATCTATTATGATTACAATTACTTCGACAAGGCGAAGAAGTACTTGGAAGAGATGTACCGTTCTCATCAAGATCATCCATCGACACCGGACGCAGCCGAATTGCTGCTCTCTGTGTTCAATGTGACCCGTGACATCAAGAATCTCGAAAAGTGGGCTGGTATATTCAAAAACAATCCGGTCCTCAACTCTGGAGATTTGGGTGCGGTCATCGAGGAAATCAATTCTTCCAAGACATTCAACGCCTGTCGTCAGATGGAATTCGACAAAGAGTTTGAAAAAGCCGGCGACTGTTTCATGGGCTATTACAAGTCGTTTCCACAATCCAAATTGGGTGATCGCGCCTTGAACAATGCGGCCATCATGTACAGAAACGCCAAGGAGATCGACAAGGCGCTCGAAGCCTCAGAGCATCTCTACTATGAACGGGGAGATTCCCCCATCGCTCCGCAGGCGCTATACAACGTTGCGACCATTTACAAGGCCATCGCAGCGTACACCTATGCCGCAGACAACTACGAGCTCTATGCCAAGAATCATCCGAAGCACAATCCGAAACGTTTGGAAAAGGCGCTCAAACGAGCTGCGGCGTATCGTCAGGCTTTGGGGCATTATGACAAAGCGATCAGCGCGTACAACGAGTATTTCAAGCGATTCCCGCGCAGTAAGGACGCGCCGCTCATCGCCTTCAAAGTCGGCCTGATCTTTGAGAGTCAATTCCGTTGGTCGCAGGTCGTCGTTCACTATCGAAAATACCTGAAGAACTACGGAGACAAGGCCAAACCCGAACATGTCATCGCTGCGCATTCCAAGATTGGCAAAGCGTATTGGAATATGAAGAGAAAGAAAAAGCAGGCCCACAAAGCGTTCGATATGGCCATTGATCTCTTCGATCAGTTTGCAAAGAAAGCCAAAGGCGACATCGAGATTGATGCGATGGGCGCTGATGCGGTGGCCGAGGCCAAGTTCCGTAAGGGCGAAACGGTGTTGGCGCGGATGAAGGCCATACGCCTCAAATTACCGCAGAAGAAGTTCAATCGGTTGCTGACCCGCAAGTTGGATCTCATTGTCCAAGCGACCAAGATCCTCAATGAAGTGGCTGCCTTTAAGCGACCTCACTGGGAAATTGCTGCATACAATCGGATCGGTCAAGCGTACGAAAACCTGTCGACTGCCATCGAAAACGCCCCCATTCCGAGCCGTTTGGGCGAAGAGGCTCGAATGATGGTGCAGGAGGATTTTTTCGAAAAAGCCAACAAGATACGGGCCCAAGCCATCGAAGCGTATCAGTTGTGTCTGGAACGGGCCCGTGAGAAACAATGGTTCAATCAATACAGCGACAATGCGGAGAAGCATCTGGCTCGGCTGGATCTGAGTTACAAATTTACGCGTGAGCTTCGCCCTCAACCCGTGTTTCAACGCGCCAACAGCAGCGTTCCCGTCTGGCAGAACATCTCGCACATCGAAGAGCTGTCTCAGCTGGTGGCCAAGGCCGGGTCCATCCGGGATTGGCCCACTCAAAAAACGCAAGCAAATGATCTGCTCCGTCGTTTCTCGGCTCTTGCATCCAGCAACAGCGAAGCGACTGTAGCGGCTACGTTTAATGCGGGTCTCATTCACGAACGAATGCGTGAATACGATGCGGCGTTACAGGTCTACAAGGGACTCCTGCAGAAAGACGCTGGGTTTGCTCCGGCATTGGGTCGAGCGGGAGCCATGTTGCTGCGGTTGGGTCGCGGGGGGGCGAACACCTATTTGGATCAAGCGATGACCAAAGATACACACAATGCGACAGCGAACAATGTACGGGCGTCCGATGCACATGCTCGTGGCGCCTGGGAAGAGGTGGTCGGATATTCGAGAAAGACCTTGATTGGTACCGCCGACGACATGAACGCGTATCAAAACCTGGCGCGAACCTATCTGGCCATTGGTCAGAAACAGATCGCCCGATTGGTCTGTGAACAGGCGCTGGAAATTGATCCCTACAATGCGTCGATTCACAACACACTGGGTCTGGTCTGGATCCAGTTGGGTGATGTCCGCAAAGCCATTCGTTCTTTTTCTCGAGCCGTACAGAATGATTCCAGTCTGGTGGAAGCCCGCCTCAACTACGGTTCGGTGGCGTTGAATTATTCGGATTTCAACACGGCGCGCGAACAGTTCCGGGCGGGATTGACGCTGGAGCCGGACAATATTGACGCCACCATGGGCAACGCGGTCGCTGATCGCGGACTGAATGAGTTGGATGAGGCTCAAAAGGGTTATGAGAAGGTGTTGGGTACCCGGCCCAATAGTGCGAACGCTCGATACAATCTGTGCATTCTGCATGGTGAATACCAGGAGCGTTACGACGATGCGTTGGCACGATGTGAAGAGTTCTCGCGCATAGCACCGGCCTCACATCCAAAAATGCGGGAAGTGAAAAAGAGGATTAAGGGGCTCAATAGCACCATTGAAGTGCTCCGAATGGAGCAACAAGAAGCAGCGGAAGCCACCGCTGAAGAAACGCCGTCATCTGTCGACTCAAAGGACGAAGGCAAAACAGGAAGTGACCTGGAACCGCCAGTGAAAACGGGCCCGTGACACCCCTGAGTTCGTTTGAATGGAACTTTGGTGGTACTTTGGTGTCTGAGCAGCGAAGTCGAATGGGACACGAGGCTTTGTGCTTGGGCCACAGAGCAACTCTAGGGTATAATCTTTGGCTCACAAATAGTGAGACGTGGAGTGTGTTGGAATGAAGAAGGTTAATGCGTGGATGCGGTTGGTTGCGGTGACTGCTGTGCTGGTGTGTGTATTGTGGTCCACAGCGCTGATTGCGGCGCCTCCAAAGGGAGCAGGGGACCCTACCAGTGGGGAACCTGCGACACGAGAGTTCAACTTTGACCTCGATGAGGTGACAGTCGACGTTCTCAAGCCTGACGCTACGATGGTAGAAGTTTTGCGGGCAAAAGCGCGCCGAAGCCTGATTCGGATTCGAATGGACTTCATTAAAGAAATTGTACGCTCAGCCGAGGATATCTAGGAGTCTGGTTCTGTGACCAGTGGTCGGATCCAGCTAGAACTGTTAAGCGGCGATGATGTCCGCGAGTCAATGGGGTTTGATGATGACCGCATTGAAATCGGGAAACTTGTCAGCGCGCAGGTGCGTCTCGACGACGAGAACATCAGTAGAAAGCACGCCGCTATCAAAGTGGATGCCGATGGTCGCGTAACCGTCACCGATCTGGGCAGCACCAACGGCACTCGGTTGAACGGGATGCGCATCAACAAAGCGCATTTGGCGGATGGCGACCTCATTGAGGTTGGAATTACCCGCATCCGGGTACGCTTGGCACCCGAACTACAGAAAAAAACAGAAAAGGGTGCGCCCTCTTCGCGCACGGAGATGAATCGGGACGGGTTCTATCGAACGATTGATGGCAGTAGCGCACGTGGCCGACTCGCACTCGAAGGCGCTCTCCTTTGGGAAGACTCGCCCATTCAGGTCGAAACGTTCATCCGAACACGGTTTCCCCCGGCGCTCTCCGGCATTTTCTTATTGTTCTTTGCGTTGGTGCCCTTCGTATTGTGGGTATTGGCGATCACGGTGTGGTTGCTGTCTTTTCCCATCACATGGTCGATTGGTTTCTCCGCTGCGGGCTTGGGTCTCGCATTGTACTTCATCATGGACATGGAAGGCTGGCGGACCCTGCTGAGTCGGGGCCTGTGGCTAGTACGCAATGGTGAATCTATTCACATTGGTGAAACCGAAGAATGTCGTTTCTTTCTTCCCCAAGAGTTTCTGGGAAAACGTACATACCCGCTTGTTGTTCCGTACCAGGGGGGATGGGCACTGAATCTACGTCGGAAGGAAGTCCGTGGCGACATCCTTCACAAGGGACAGACGCTGACGGTAGAGGAAGCTCGTTCTGCCCAGATCGCGAAGGCAAACCTCATCCCTATCGATCACGGCACCAAGTGCCGTCTGCGCTTTGGTCAGTTTTCGATGTTGCTCAGCCATGTGGTTGTACCGCGGCGGCCGTCCATTGGCGTGTGGACGATGGCAAGTCTCGGCATGGCGTTTTCCATGCTTGGCAGCTTGTTGGCCCACTTCTTCATCATGTTTTTGTTCGTTTTCTATCAGCCACACGATGATATTCAGATCCGTCGGAAAGAAAACGACATGCTCTCTCGCTTCTTCCACATTGAAAGCGTCCTTCAGCAGGAACGTGAGGAAGAAAACGACGAAGAGGCTGAGCGCCCCGAGGAAGACGAGAGCAAGTTCAATGACGAAGATCTCAGCATGGATCTGGACAATGCTCAGGACGCGGATGTGACACCCGAAGAAGAGCAGGACGTGTCGGTGACTCGACGTCCGAAACGACCCAAGACAGACGATGACCGTAAGCTGGATATGGAAGAACGCAAGATCCGGGCAAAGAAGACCTCAGAGCAGTTGATTCCCACACAGCAATTGGCGCGATTAGAGGGGCTGATGGGCAGCGCTGCGGGACCGGCCATTCGAGTCACGGCCATTGGTAGCGCAGGAGGAGTGGGTGGTGACACCGTGGCAGATTCGATGAACACGGGGTCGATGCTCGCAGGAACGGCAGGGGGTATCTTCAACGCCGGTGAGATGGGTGACACCCTGTCTGCGGGAGGCGTAGGTGCGGGCGGTGGCCTTGTCAGCGGGTTGGATAAGAACAGCTTGCGCTCTGGCAAGGGCAAAGGAAAACGCTTTGGAAACATCAAATTCAAAGACTCGGCCAAACGTGCAGTAGTGACGACCGGACGCGTTAGTGTGTCGGGTGGGGCATTGGATCGAGCGATCATTAAGAAGCACATCAATCGCCAAAAAGGATCGATCATTTACTGTTACAAGAAAGCGGTTCAATCCCAACAAGACCTCGAGGGCAAGGTGATCGTTCGGTTTACGATCAGCCCAACGGGCAAAGTGATGAGGCCGGGGATCAAGAAATCAACGTTGGGAAGCGCCAGTGTAGAATCGTGTATTGTGTCTCGTCTGAGGCGATGGCGATTCCCGGCGCCGAAGAACGGCGGTGCTGTCGCAGTGAGCTATCCATTCTTGTTTAAGACCCGATAATTCAACGAGGTAGGGGGACTGGGTACAGACGATGCAGCGATCCAACTTCCAATCCAAGTACTCGTTTCAACGCACCGCCCTTGTGGTTCTTACAGCGGTCGCGGTGTCGGTGTGGTTTTCGGGTTGTTCGCGAGCGAAGAGTCATTCTGTGCAGTTGTCGAACCAAGGTATGCGCTCCTATGGAAAGGGCGACAAGTCCACTGCGAAAGAGTATTTTCAAGAGGCCCTTTCATTTGATGGGGATAACTACAACGCTCATTATGGGCTGGGTCTCATCCACATCGATCGGGGCAAGTCAGACCAGGCCCGACGTCATCTGCTGAAAGCCAGAGGGCTCAAACCCGGTCATGTGGAAGCTTCCTATCAGCTCGGATGGATAGCACTGAAGGCCGGTCGTATGGATGAGGCGGCGGCTTCGTTTCAGCAAGTCTTCACACTCAATCCCGATCATGCGGACAGCAACTTTCAGATGGGACGAATCCAAGAGGAACGAGGCGATCTGGATGCTGCAAATGTCAGTTACCGACGTGCAGTTCAGCTTTTGCCCTATCGCCCCGACACCTATCTGGCACTGGCCCAGTTGTATATGAAGGTTCAGGCCATCGACGAAGCCTTGGCAGTGCTCCGCGAGGGAGTGCGCCTGTGCAAGGTCGTGCGCGTGAGAAATCGGCGCAATTTGAGTCTTCTCTTCAACGAATTGGGCGGCATTTTGCTTGAAAGCGGTCAGTACGCCGAAGCGGTGGAGGTGCTCTTGCAATCGGTGCGTCTCGACGCCCCCATCGATGTGGCGTTCAATTTGGCATGTGCGTACGCGGCCAATGGGGATGTAGACGATGCAATAACGTACTTCAATCAATTCTTGGCCGGAGATTCGACCGATTCAAATCGTGTTACGGTGGCACGGAAAGTGGTCCGTCATTTGCGATCTCGGTTGAGACAGCGTGAGCAAGGTTCCCAATCTGAGACGGAAGGCTAGGAGGCTATACCACATTGCGTTACGCATCCTCACCCATGTGTTTGTTGACCTTTCACCAAGAGGCAGGGTTGGCCCATCCGCCCATCCGATTCCTTAGGTCGGCGAGAACACAGAACCATCGCGGAGAGGCCTTTAGGCCTCAACGCCAACCAGTCTCCTAGGGTCAGCGACGAGCTATGGAGCACTGGATCCGAATCCAGAGTGCGCTACTTGCGGCCATTATTAGTAGTGCCCTGGCTGTCAATATTCTCCTTCGAAACCGTCGAAACAAACTCTACGTCCGATACAGTTTGTTCAATTTCAACTTGGTCGCCTGGTATCTCAGTGATGCGATCATTGTGTATACGGGTGGTGGTCCAGACGTACTCGAAAAGTTTCGTTTGTTGGTTGCGTTGGGCATTCCACTCAACGCCCTCCGCTTCTTTCGAGCATTTGTTGCCGATAAGAGCCGTCTGACCCTTCGAATCTTCGAGTTTTTCGCCGTCGTCGCTGTGGGTCTCGGCACATTGATCCTCTTGGAAGTACACAAAGATACGACCATTGTTCTCAATCTGGTGTACGCCTACATATGCATTGCCCTCTACTGCGCACTGTATTTCATCTACCGACGTTATCAGCGGATTGAATCCAAGGTAGAGCAGACGCGCTTGAAATACCTGATGGTGTCGGGAGCCATCGCGTTCACATTCGCGTTGATCGATTACTTGCCAGGTATTGGCTACTTCTTTTTCGGCAACATCCTGACCGTTATCTTTTTGTATTTCTTGTTTCAGGTGATCTTGAAATTCCGCGTGCTCGATCTATACGAATTCTTGGGTCGGTCGCTGGTGATGGCCGCTTTTGCCGTTGTGTTGGCCTTCATTTTTTCCGCGTTGGTGATCTGGTGGCGTAAGGAGCTTGATCTGTTCTTGTTCAATACGCTCGTTGCGTCCATCGTGGTTTTCATTCTGTATGAGCCGTTGAAACACTTTGTGGAAGACAAGATGAATCATCTACTTTTCCGAGAGCGTTTTGCGTTCACGAAGCATTTGGAAGCTTTGCGAGCCCAGATGGCGGGCATTATCCACGTGGATGTGTTGGTCGATGTTGTGCTCAAGCAATTGGAAGTGAGCCGACGAGTTACCCATGCATCGGTCTACCTGATGGAGAACCAGGGCGCTGGTTATCAACTCAGTGGTCACATCGGGCCCATGCCCATTCGACGATTGGATCGGGTGACTCACCACCCATTCTTCAAACGATTGCGTGAACAATCTGTCCTGGTGTCGGAAAATCTCGAGCGTGAGCGCCGGCAGCTGGATGAGTATGGTTTGTTGGTGGGTTCGGGTGTGGTTGAAGAATTGGAGGAAGTCATCCGAATCCTGCAGCAAATGCACGCTGGGGTTTGTGTTGCGTTCATGGCGGGTGGACAGATCGCGGGGTTGTTGGTGGTCCGGGATGAGCGCATTCGAGAAGCATATTCATCGGACGAGTTACGTTCCCTGGCCAGTTTGGCGGCCCAGGCGACATTGACCATTGAAAACTCTCGGTTGTTCGATGCGGTACGAGAACGGGATCGGTTGGCCGCGTTGGGTGAAATGTCGGCTGGTTTGGCCCATGAAATTCGTAATCCACTGGGTGCGATCAAGGGGGCCGCGGAACTGATCGATACCACCAGCGAAGATCCTCCGGATCCAGAGATGCTGCGCATTATTGTGGATGAGGCCAATCGACTGAACACGGTGGTGTCTCAATTCTTGGATTATGCTCGCCCGTCCAGGTCCAACCCAACGGCAACTGCCATCAATCGGGTGGTGGAGCAGACGGTCGACGTGATCCGTGCGGAAAACAAATACAGTGGACAAATTGTACTGGAATTGGATGATACGCTGCCCGAGATCTCCAGCGAGCCGGAACAGTTGAAGCAAGTGTTTCTCAACTTGGCTGTGAATGCACTACAGGTTTTGGACGCCGACGGTGTCGTGACGATACGAAGCATGTTGACCGATGCGCGGAGCAATCGCATGGGTGAGCGAACACGCAATTTCGTGAGTGTGGCGTTCTCGGATGATGGTCCCGGGATCCCAGAAGAAGTGTTGGGCAACATCTTCATTCCCTTCTACACGACCAAACAAAAGGGGACAGGCTTAGGCCTTGCCATCAGCCTGAGGATTATCAAGAACCTCGGAGGAAACATCGAAGTGACCTCTCGCGTGGGACAAGGGACAACCTTCAACGTCCTTCTTCCCGTGAATTGAACGGTCTTCAACTGCCCTAACCGCTGGGAATACGTTGTCTGGGAGCCGGGTTATAACCGTTGAACGATGACTCAATGGAGATCCAGTATGACGTTGCGAAAATCCCTTTCTTGTTTGCTGTTGGTTTGTTTGGGAGCGGTGGTGGGACTAGTAACTACAGCGAATCTCGAACTCAGCCCTGACGTGCTCGCCCAACAAATTTGGACAGAAAAACAAGACAACACAACGGGCTTGGATCCCAATGGTCCAGTCAGCATGAACACCTTTGCCGTACTGTCGAAACAGATGTCGCCGGGGGTGGTGAATATCTCTGTTGAGAAGAGCGTTCGGACACAGGGGAGTTCATCGGGGGAAGAGTTCCGTCGATTTTTTGAGGGAATGCCTCGGCACTTTCAGAACCGAGGGATAGGCACAGGATTCATCATTCATTCCGACGGTTGGATTCTGACCAACAATCACGTCGTGGATGGAGCCTCAGACATCAAGGTTCAACTCTCCAACGGCAAGCGGTACACAGCACGGATCGTGGGCAAAGATGCACGGACCGACGTTGCTTTGCTAAAAATTGAGTCGAACGAAGCATTGACGTCTGTACCTTTGGGCGATTCGGATCGGATGGAAATCGGTTCCTGGGTGATCGCCATCGGTAACCCATTTGGGCTCAATCATACGGTTACAGCCGGCATTGTGAGTGCCAAGGGTCGGCGCGATGTCAATCCGGATGGCCGGCAATTGTATGCAAACTTTATTCAGACCGACGCGAGTATTAATCCCGGCAATTCGGGGGGACCATTGATCAACATTCGCGGCGAGGTAATCGGAATCAACACCGCGATCAATCCCGCTGGACAGGGAATTGGATTCGCCATTCCCATCAATATGGTCAAAGTGCTGTTGCCGCAGTTGAAGCTCGGGCGCATTCAGCGCAGTTGGTTGGGTGTGATGATTCAAGAAGTGTCTCAGGCAATCGCGACAAGCCGCGGTCTTTCTACGGCACGTGGCGCTTTGATTAGCGAAGTGATCCAAGGGGGCCCAGCGGACAAGGCTGGGATTACTCCAGGCGATGTGATTATTGGGTTTTCAGGCCAGCCCATTCAAAAGGCTTCGGATCTACCCTGGATTGCCTCAACAGCCGGTATTGGGAAAAAGGTATCGGTGGATGTGTGGCGCGATGGGCGATCCGTCCCTCTGCGAGTGACTATGGGAATGTTGCCGTCGGATCCATCAGCGATTCGAAGCGGTTCAAAGGCTCGCTCTTCACCATCAGCATCGCTGGAAAAACTTGGAATGCAGGTGGAGAGGCTCTCCAAGCGCAAAGCACAACGGCTGAGGATGAAGGCTGGTGGACGTTTAGTGATCGTCCAGGTGGATCCCAAGGGTCCTTCCAGTTGGGGCGGTCTCAAAGCAGATGACGTAATCTTGCAGGTCAATGACCTGGACGTGCGTACCCTTGAGGATCTTCAACGAGAAGTGAAGAAGATTCGTCCAGGGGGAGTGATCAGCGTTCTTGTCCAGCGTGGTCAGCGACAGATTTTTGTGGCGTTCATGTTGCCCTAGGCGGTTGAAGCCGGGTTTCGAGCGCGTGTACTTGCTAGTCGGCTTTGTTGTGTTTGTCCTGCAGACATCGCTTGGGATGGGCTCGGTTGCAGTGATGCCCCTCGGGACATCCGCCGACTTAGGTGATGGGCCCTAGTTTCCCATTGAGAACCTTGTACGTCTGTAGCTGCCCATTCGCACAGCGTTGGGTGCCAACGATGCAGTGGCAGTCCGCCATAAAGAACAAGCTCAGTACGAACTGACCAAGCGTGTCCTCATGGTCAATCCCTTACTTGGGTACTTTTTCCCAATCTGCCATGAACTTGGCGAGGCCAATGTCCGTCAATGGATGATAAAATAATTTGTCCATCACGCCAAAGGGTATGGTGGAAACGTCTGCACCGAGCCTCGCCGCTTCGACGATGTGGATTGGATGGCGAATACTGGCGACTAGGACTTCGGTTCCAAACTCGTAGTTCGCGTAGATGGTGGTGATGTCGTCGATGATTTGCATGCCTTCGTTACCGCAGTCATCGAGCCGACCAATGAATGGGCTGATGTAGCTTGCTCCAGCCTTGGCGGCGACCAGCGCTTGCCCGGCAGAAAAACACAACGTGACGTTGGTCTTAATGCCTTCGCTTGTACAAGTCTTTGTGGCTCGGATGCCGTCTTTGGTCAGCGGTACCTTGACAACGATGTTGTCCTTGATCGCTGCAAACGTGCGCGCTTGGTTCATCATGCCGTCGTAATCGACCGCTGTGACTTCCACGCTAATTGGACCATCCACCACCTCACAAATCTCTGATACAACCCTGTCGAGCGTTTTGCCCGTTTTTGCTACCAGTGACGGGTTGGTAGTAACACCGTCGCAAATGCCCCAACTGACCACTTGCTTGATCTGATCGATATCTGCTGTGTCTACGAAGAATTTCATGCTCCGCCTATAGCACTAAAGGGGGTTTAAGTACCAGACGAAACTGTCGGACCAGGTTGACAGGCTACTCCAATGGGTTTCAGGCCTTCTTGTTGCCAATGCGTGTCAAACAAAGCTACGGTCACACTCGTGCGCAAGACATTCTTCATTTTGATGTGCTCGCTGCTCGTCCCGTTATCAGCGTCCGCCAAGGATATGAACGGCAAGTTGGGCGTTGGCATGACCCAGACGCTTGGTGGAGTCACGGGTACGAGTTTTCGATATTGGGTGACTCGAAGTGTCGGGATCGAAACGACATTGGGTGTGTCGCTCGTCGAACGAGACGGCGTTCGAAGCTCTACGACAGTGAACGGTGCTTTGGGTGTTTTTTACGCTTTTGTTCAAAAGCGAACGGCGAATCTCTCCATTGGGCTCCGTGCCGATTTGGGGTTTCGAACGGCGCCCAGTGCTCAGGGGCAGTCGGTCAAGGTAGACGATGCTGTGAACTCCGAAGACGAGAGTCTTACTTTTGAGGCGACCGAGAGCACGTTGCAAATCAACGCAGAAGTGCCGCTCATGGTGGAGTATTTCTTTAGTGACAGCTTCTCTGTGAACGCGTCATTCGGATTTGTCGTTGTGATCATTCCTGACGAAGGCAAGGTCCTCGATACAAGTGGTCTAGGGAACGCAGACAACGTCGGTGAGATCGGTATTGGCGTGGGAGCCGGTGGGTTGTTTGGTACCGCAGGCTTCACGTATTACTTTTAGCGACGACGCTTAGAATTCAAACTTGTCTTTGAGAAACATGGCCACTGTCGTGGCAATTCCACCGATGACAGAGAGCCATAGGATAAAGAGCGCTACACGTTTGATGGTTGCACGCCGGCGTCGCTTCGCTTTGTGCTTGTCTCTCTCCTCCTTCTTTTCGGTGGGGGCCGTTTGAAGACGTTCTACGAGCGCAGCCAAATCGGCGCGTCCAACGTCGTCTTCATCGGATACTTCCGTCCAGATTTCATTGACAGAGAATCGATGGTTCTCGTCTTCCACTTCCAAATCGAACTCGTCTAGAGGACGAGCGGCATCCGACTTCGTTCGATCCGGTAATTTACCCAAGGTGGAGAGATTGACGAATTCTTCTTCAATAATTTCTTCAATTCGCTGGATCGGCTCTTCTTCATCAACCGTATCCGTACAGAAGACTTCAGTGATCATTTCAGCTAGATCATAATTCGAGACTTTTAGATGATTGGAAAAGAGGTAATCAGTCAGTGCATCACCAAGATCGCGTGCTGAGTGCCAGCGTTGTTTCCTGTCGCGTGCCAAGGCTTTGTTGACGATTCCTTCCAGCTCCTCGGTGACATTTGGATTAAACACACGAATGGATGGCACTTCCGCTTGTCGAATCAATTCAACGGTTTCCAGATCGGTTTTTCCTTGAAACAGACGTCGTTTGCACAGGGTTTCCCAAAGCAGAATACCCACTGCAAAGAGATCGGCGCGGTGATCGACCTCTTTCCCATCCGCGGCTTCGGGCGACAAATAGCTGTACTTGCCTTTCACGATACCCGGATCGGTTATTTCCAACTGAGTGACGGCTTTTGCCAAGCCGAAGTCGGTGATTTTCACTTCGCCCGATTTCGAGAGCAGGATGTTGGGTGGGCTGACATCACGGTGAACAATGCCCATGGACTCGCCCTGAGAATCCAATTGGTCATGAGCATGAGCGAGGCCTTTGCAGACCTCCATGATGATGTAGGCTGCGTAGTGGATGGGGAGGTCATAGGATGTTTCGACCATTCGTTGGAGCAACTGACGCAAGTTGTGCCCATTGACGTATTCCATGACGATGAAATACGTCCCGTCCGCACGACCCACATCAAACACCTGAACGATGTTTGCGTGCGTCAGTTTCATACTGACTCGAGCCTCATCCAAGAACATGGAGACGAAGCGTTTGTTTTGAACCAAGTTGGGCAGTACGCGCTTAATAGCGACTACTTTTTCGATACCTCCGACCGAGTGCGCATTGGCCAGGTAAATTTCGGCCATTCCACCGACGTCGAGCTTTTCTTGGATACGGTATCGCTGCTGGGCCACGGAATTGACACCCCCACTCTAGAAAAGGTGTACCTGATACGGAGTGCCTAGACAAGCACTCTGGGCAGACTACTCTTTGGCGCAGAAGGGGCTTTTTCTTGCGGTCGGCAGGGTGAAAACCTAGCCTGGTACGCGATGCGAGTCGTTGTTTTCACCATCGCCTTCTGGGCAGCTTCCATCGCTTATGGAGAGCCTCCGCGCATGGACAGAGCGGGGGAACTTTACAGCACACAGATCCGTTTTGACCGATCGAACGTGCCCATGGTGACATTGGGGATTGTCGATGGGAAGCAAGAGGTCGTACTTTCGGCCAAGAGTCGTATTCGGATCTTGGTCGATGGGCCAGGCGGGCCGGAAATCATCACAGAGCCGGGTCGGCGGTGGCGGGTGACTCTGGAGGACGTTAGACCGGCCGAAACCGATTGGAATGTTCGTATTGCTGCCTATCCAGCCAGCGATCTCAAGCAGATTCAGGCCGCACGAAAACAATGGCGTGCCCGCCACATTCCGGTGAAGTTGTTGGACATGGGCAGCGTATTTGGTTTTGCCGGCAAAGTGCTTTCCAGTCAAAGTGCAGTGTTGTTGACGGAGAAAGACTACGGGAGCCAACAGGGGGCGAGGGCGGTGGCGACACGTCTGTCCAGCACCTACGGAGTCAAAGCGGAGGCGTTTCCGCGTATCAACAAACGCGCCAACGCGTTGATCTCCGTGACCGATGGACTCATGACGGTTCGGGCCCGAGATGTTCTGTGGCTCGAACCAGCTCACGCCGATGGCACAATCGCGGTGGAGGCGGTGGAGTTTGGTAAGGGGTTTCATTGGCACGGCCGTGAGGATCGGCAGTATCGCGGGACTCTCTATGTCACAGTGGGCCGAACGGGCGGGCTGGTTGTTGGAAACATGGTGTCGGTGGAAACAGCGCTAAAGGGTCTGGTTCCGGCGGAGATGATTGCATCGGCACCGGCTGAAGCACTGAAGGCCCAGTCGGTGACCGCTCGTGGAGAGGTGTTGGCCAAGATTGGCCATCGTCACCTGGCCGATCCCTATCTGGTTTGCGCGGATGTGCACTGCCAGGTGTATGCGGGAACCAAACGCGAGGACGATCGAACGACTCGCGCCATCCAAGAGACCCATGGGCAGGTCCTCTTCGAGGGTGAACGCCTTGTGGACTCGGTGTATTCGGCCAACTGCGGGGGCCATACGGAGCATAGTCACACCGTTTGGAAAGGGGGCCCCTCCAAAACCCTCCAGGGCAAAGCTGACGGAGGCCCGTCATTGAATTTCCTCAACAATGAGGCGGTGAGGTCGTGGATTCTTAGCCCTCCCAAGACCCATTGCAGTCACCATGCCGCGGGCAGCCGAAACTTCCGTTGGGACCGCAAGGTGGCAGTAGATGCCGTTCGGGCTTGGATGCGGACTCACGCGACCGATCCGGGCCCAATTCGTTCGTTGAACGTGATGCGAAGGGGCGTTTCGGGTCGCGCGTTGCAGATTGTGTTGGAGGGGGCCAATGCTCGCGTGGACGTGACGGGCGAGTTGAGGATACGTTCCATGTTTGGGTCGTTAAGGTCCTCTCTCTTCGTGGTCGATTTGTTGTGAAACACCGATGGGAACGTAGCGGAGTTCTCCTTTCATGGAGGGGGATTCGGGCATGGGGTGGGCATGTGTCAGGATGGTGCGGTGGGCATGGCCCATCAAGGCCATTCCTACCAGGACATCCTCAAACAGTACTACACCGGAGTATTCGTTGATCGTATCTATTGAGCGCCATTTCTCACCGCCCTCATTCCCGTAGACACACCATTGCAGCATCCGGACGGCGACACATGACGGTTCGTGCAGTTGAACCAATGGCTGGGGTTTGTTTCCGTCTTCGCTTGCGTACACTACACTGAGCACGTGGCGAACGAGAACTCAGCGACGGTTGGATATCGATGGCTCCCCTTTGGGGTGGTGGCCGCCGTGATCTCGTTCATCCATGCGCCTGCTCTCTGGGGTGGTATGTATTTCCTGGATGTATACCTCACGGAGGTGCATCCCAATTGGGTGCTCATGGAGCAGGCCTTGGCCGAAGGGCGTTGGCCATTCTGGACATCGGATATGATGCTTGGGTACCCCTTGGCGTCGAATCCGCAGGTGGGGGTCTTTTACCCATTCAACATGCTCCTTGTGGGGCTCTTCGGTGCGGCCCGGGGCATCGTGTGGTCCGTTTGGTTGCACAGTCTCTTGGCGGGCATTGGGATGATTCTCCTGGCCCGGCGTGGGGGTCTTTCACGTGTGGCTTCGACCATTGCGGCGTTGGTGTACACTGCCGCACCCTTTTTCTTGTTCTATCATCAAGCACTCCACGGCCTGATCGCGTTGGCGTGGATGCCATGGATTTTGTGGTCGACCTGGAAGGCTGCCCAAAGCGGATCCTGGCGCCACTGGGCGCTGGGAGCTTTGTTCTTGGCTCTGCAAATGTATGGGGGACATTTGCAATTTGTCGCCTACACGCTTGTGGCCTCCTTGGTGGTTGCGGTGTGGGGACCAGAGCACGTATCGCGGCGAGCGCGACTTCGTGCGGCCTTTCAGAGCATGGTTCAAGGTGTGTGGAGCATGCTGCTCTATGGCCCCCAACTCTTGGCCGCTTATGTTCTTTGGAGGCAGAGTCTGCGATCGGGCCTTACGGCGACCGATATGACCGAGCAAATGTCTATCGAATCCTTTGGTCTTGATGATTTGATTGAGTTGTTCAGTCCCCGGTTCTTCGGGGGCTCAAGTTATCTCGATTTTTGGTACCCAGAGTTCCTGGGCATTGGGGTACTTGTCGCGGTCTTGGCGGCCATCGTCTTGTCTTCGAAGGCGACTCGACCTCCGCTTGTGCGTGTGTCGTTGGGGCTCTTATGCGCGGCATTGGCCTATTTTGTGCTCATCCGAATACCTGGAGTGGATCGCCTGATGGCGTCCATTCCGGGCTTGTCGGCTTTTCGAGCCCCCGGAAGGCTCTTCTGTTGGGTTCTCTTGGCGTGTGGAGTGCTCGCGGGGTTCGGAACGACTCGATTGGTGGATATGTGGGTGCCCAGATCGTCTTCGGGCCGACGATGGGGACCCTGGGTGGTCGTGTGTCTTTTGGCGACAGGGGTTTTGCTGGGTCTATGTGGGGTGTTCGGGATATTTGACCCCATTGGTGCCCGGAGCTCCACAGCATCATCCATTCAATTGGCCTCGGAACGCGCGGCTGATGGCATGGAACTCGCCGTCTTCGCGACGCTTCTTTGTGTGGGGCTCGGGGCCGCAAAACGGTGGCCGGCACGGCGTCGAACAGTGGTGATTGGTCTGGGTGTTTTGGTTGTTTTGCCCCTGCTCTGGGTGGGAGCACGTTACGTTCCGGTGCTGTCATCACCCGTGACGGCTCCTCCTCTTTCGCCCGTGTTGCGACACGTCGATAGCGGAGTCCGACGTGTGCTGTCTCTTGGCGTCAATGATCCCAATTACGAGGCGACCGTGCCTGGCCTGGGGTGGCCGCACAACCAAGAGGGGGATCCGGCTCGTGCCTCATGGGGCCTGCGGGCCAATACTGGATTGGTTCACGGCATCTCGAACCTGCACGGTCAAACGAGTTTGCCCCTTCGGCGCTTCGTATCCCGGCTCTATGGCGACGGGGTGAAACCCTTGGCGTACCCATTTCAAGAAATTCCGGACATGGATTCACGATTGCTGGCGCATCTTGGTGTGACCCATGTGGTCACACCCATGGGAAGAAAGACCACCGATTTGCCAGTAAAGCCGCTGACCGACCCCACACCCACCGGCCAAGAAGCGCACGGGTACTTGGTCTACACCATCCCAAGTTGGCAAGCGCCGGCGCGATTTTATCCCTACGCACAGATTAAAGGGAGCGTCGACGAAGCCGAAGCCATGCGTGAGGTTCGTCGCAAGGGTGACATGGTGGACGCTCCCTTGATCGTCGAAGGGGCATCCGGTGACGCGTTGTCGGGGAGACCGCTCGTCGTCGCGGTGCTGGAAGAGCGGGATGGTTATGTGCGCTTGTCCGTCGACGTGGAGACCGCCGGTGTTGTTTTGTATACGGAGTCTTGGTTTCCCGGGTGGACCGCTCGCGTGGATGGTCAATTCGGGGCGGTTTTGGTAGCCGATGGACTCTTCATTGGTGTTGCTGTAGACGCGGGTAAACACGTTCTTGAACTCGAGTACGAGCCCCCAGGATTTGGATTGGGTCTCTTTCTTTTGGGCCTTGGTGTGGTGGGTATGCTGCTTTCGTTTACCAGAGGTCGAAGAAAGCGATCTCTCGACAAGGCCCCACTCGCAGCGTGAGTTCTCCAGCTTCTTCGACATGGATGGACAGGAAACGTACCCAAGAAACGTCCAGATCCAGCGGTTGTACCGTCATTCGATTGGCCCCTATCGAAGCAATGACCTCACAATATCCACGTTCATCACGCCCATCGTGAAGGACAAGATGGAGGATCCCCGGTTCCTTCACTGGAACTGTGAGGGTATGAATCGGGCCGCGGTCTCTCTCCACTGCGTCGCTGGATGGTTGAGCCCTGTTCTGTGGGTCTGCGGAGGGGGCGAGTACAGCGCCAGTGGGGCTTCGATTGGATTGCGGGTCCAGTCCCGGTTTTTGGAGCCGACGCCATTTGTGGAACAGACCCTTGCCCAGAGGTCCCTCTACGGAGATG
>Ga0114996_10000492_pt1 | contig 54849 bp, 53 predicted proteins | sample ArcticOcean_MG_C_4_FD_87039 | JGI IMG/M metagenome (GOLD analysis project Ga0114996, IMG submission 87039) | Marine microbial communities from western Arctic Ocean - ArcticOcean_MG_CB4_134 | ecosystem: Environmental > Aquatic > Marine > Oceanic | place: Arctic Ocean: Canada Basin | collected...
CGGCTATGGTGGAAACCGTGGCGGCAGCGGCGGCGGCGGTGGCTATGGTGGAAACCGTGGCGGCAGCGGCGGCGGCGGTGGCGGCGGTGGCGGAAATCGAAGCCCTCGCTGGTAGAGCAATACGACTAGCTAAAATCTCAGCATAGAAGAAGTCTAACGACCTCTTCTATGCTGAGATTTGAAATTTAGTTCTTAGCACGTCTCTTTTTTACAAAAAAGAAAGACCTACCAAAACACCTTATTCATTCTGATCTTCGAACGAATAGGTTCTCTTTAAGCACCCGTTTGTGATCTACTGAATACGCGTTTCCCATCCCTAGCAAAGCTGCTCCCAAAGGTGGGGTTTCTTGCCCAAATATAACACCAAGTACAGCACTATATATCTCATCAGCCTAGTCGTACAGGTCAGTTTCGCACATTTTAAATTCGTTGTAAGGAAGTTCCATTTTGCCGATACTAAAGAATATAGAGTCACGTTTAACAATCGATGAATTCTATATTGAATTTGAAGAATGAAGCATGAAAGACGATTCTCAATAACTTTTTGATTATAGAATCGTGATTTTTCATCCCAAATGCGCGCTACTTTACTACGATCCTATCAAGTTACAGAGAATAATAGTAAAACTGAGAAATTGGAACAAAGGGGAGATTTATGGTCAAAGGTCAAGACGCACAAAAGACGAGTAAAAAGAAAGCAGTGAAAAGCTTAAAAGAAAAACGTGCCTCGAAGAAAGATAAGAAAACCACCGGCCGGCCAACCACCCCATAGCATTGGTTATTTCAAACCTATAGCTTATGCGATCCGGTTCCATGCATAGGCATTGTTCAGGTAAACAATGTTTGATTGCTAAACAGTCATTGCCGGTGAGCCAAGGAGATCAAAAGATGAAGGTTCTATACCATTCTGGATGTGATGACGGATTTGGAGCTGCTTACGCTATTTGGCTCAAACATGGGTACCAAGCCGAATATATTCCAGTCCAGCATGGACAGCCTTTCCCGGAAGTCTCACCAGGTGAGACTGTTTATGTGGTCGATTTTTCGTATTCACGTGACATCCTCAAGCGCGTTGCCGATCGATGCAAAGTCGTTGTGCTAGACCATCATAAAACTGCAATGGAGGATTTAGCAGATTTGCCATTCGCACATTTTGATATGAATAAATCTGGAGCTGTCTTGGCTTGGGAATATTTTCACCCAAATAAACCTATCCCTCTGTTACTGGCATACGTGCAAGATTACGATCTGTGGACCAAAGAACTCGCTTATACAAATGAGAATAAGGCGTGGAGAGGATCCTTCCCTAGGACATTCTGTAGTTGGCAAGAAATGGCTCTAGCTATATCTCGTGATGACAAATGGAAAACGGAAGGGGAAGCGATATTGCGCTCTGAGAAAATACATATTCAACACAGGGTGTCGCAGGCATTTGAAGTAATAATTGACCCCCATGTGGTACTTGCAGTAAACGAGACGCAATATTATAGCGAGGTAGCCGGTGAACTTTCCAAAGATACCAGATATCCTTTCGGAGCATGCTTCTTTGTACGGAATGATGGTCTCAAGATATGGAGTTTACGATCAGATAGAAGCTTAGGAGATTTCGATGTGAGTACAGTAGCCAAGTCGAGAGGCGGTGGCGGCCATCGAAACGCAGCCAGCTTTAAAGAGTCAAAGCGTAACCAAATATTACCCTCTATTACTGAGTAATATTTTTCAACTGAAGTAACCGATTGCTTGGAGTACTCTCATGAGTGGGCTGTATCTGTGACAACGATCATCGGCGTCTGCTGCTGATCTACTCCAGAACATATAAGAGCTCTGTCTGCCAGTTATTGGGGTTCCTAACTACGATTTTGACTGCAACGCGGGGTTAGAAACATTGTTCAAATTACTCTTACCACCGATACTATCAGGGGATCAATGAAGAACTGGATTCACAAAACGTCTCCTTGGCCTTTCTGGGTTATTGTCTGTACAGTTAGGTCACTCTGGCGTAATGTATATAAAGTAAGAGTAATCCAAGATACTGCATTTTTGACATCCAGCCACGGAACGTAAGCCAGAAACCAATAAAAAGCAGTTCACCGACTGGAGAGTAGACATGGCACATACGTGAACGTTTACCAGCTATTTCGACTTGATTACACCATTGTCTCCTGATATCAAAGAAGAATCGGCCAAAACTGACGGTGGCATTAAAAAATAATTTCCACGTCTAATTAAACAGTATTACTCAGATATTCATAGGATTTATTAACAAATATGACCTCCCAGCTCCAACAAGGTAACCATTTTCCATCACTAACTTTCAAACTAGTGAGTGGCCAGGACGTGACAATTCCTGACGATATCCCCACACGCTACGCAGCAGTACTTTTCTATCGTGGCCACTGGTGAAGTTACTGTATACGGCAGTTAGCCGAGTGGGAGCTAAAAAAAACTGATCTAAGAAAACTTGGATGCACGATATACGCGATAAGTGCCGACACGCTGGAACAATCATTAAATGTCGCTCGCAACGGGATAACCTTTCCAATAGCTTATGGATGCACCAAAGAAAATACAGAAGCAATAGGAGCCTGGTGGGGCAACCACCCACCTGATGGCCAGCACATTCAACCAACCGAATTCCTTCTTAGGCAAGGAGGCTTGATACTAGGTTCAATGTACGCGTCTGGACCAATAGGCCGCATGAGTTCAGATGAGGCAGTACACTTAATTACTAATCGTGAACAGCGTCCCCCATCTTATAAGTTCTATTCGGAAAACAGGAAAGGATCCTATTAATACACTGGTCGGAGTAATGGGGGTTCAGGAATTAAAAAATGTTACCTTAATAAGGCATGCGTACACCATTGTCTGATTATCAAGGAATAGGTATAGGGAAATCGTTATTACAATATTTATTTAAAATTAATAAGAGTTCTACTTTGCTTGTTGGCACATGGCAAGATGCAACTTGGGCAATTAGATTTTATGTGAAAAATGGTTTTATTCTTCATGGAAGAAAACAGACTGATCAATTGCTTAAAAATATTGGCAGGTGCCTTTAAAACAAATGAAATGTTGATGCCTTCCGATAGTTTAGATTAGGAGTTAACGGTGATCAGTCTCAAAAGAAACACAAAAGGTATCCCTGTTGAAGCTACTGGGCTCCGTAGTAGAACCTCTTCCATTTATGTGCCAAAACAAACTGGGACTTTCAAAATAAGCCGAAGTAAGTTCAACGATTTCCTCACATGCAAAAGATGCTTCTACCTCGACCGTGTAAAAGGATTGGTTTCGCCTTCAATGCCAGGTTGGACACTGAATGAAACCACAGACCGATTACTCAAAAAAGAATTTGACTTGTGCCGGACAAAACAGATACCACATAGACTTTTCGAAGAGTTCGGGATTAATGATGTCGTCCCTTTCGAACATGCGGACTTAGATCTATGGAGAAACTCCTTACATCACGGACTTCTGTATCCGGTAGAAAATTCAAATATTGTTCTTCACGGTGGGATCGACGATATCTGGTTCGATCAACTGCAAAAAAAGCTAATCGTGGTCGAATACAAATCTCAAGCAAACAGCAGATCTGTTACTCCAAACGACTATTTGGCTGGGACGTACCGCCAAAGCTACAAAATCCAACTCGATTTCTATGCATACCTTCTAACTAAAATAGGCTTTGATGTTTCACCCATCGGATATTTCTACGTCTGTAATGCCGACCGGGATGCACCTGCGTTCAACGGACAAATGATATTTGAGGAAACCATTGTTCCCTATGAATGGAATATCGGTTGGATCGATCCTAAAGTGTGGGAAATGATTGACACACTAAACTCCCACAATCTTCCAAAACAAAACCTGTCTTGTGAGAACTGTGCCTATTCCCACCAGAGAGCCTCAATGGAACGCTGACGGGTAATTAAATTTTTTCGGTTGCTACTTGGCTAGCGTCACTTGGATTTGACAATTTCCTAACGAAGAATCCTGGGGCTGCAACAAAAACAGAAGAGGAACTCGCTAGAATTAATACCAATGTCAAGTTATTTAGTGAATCCTGAAGAAAACCTGAAAGTACCGGACCTGTCGCTGTACCCAGAGCAAGAAATGTAAACAAGAATACATGTGCTGTAGGTCTGTGTCGGATGTGAATGCCAGGCAAATGAAAACCAATCGTTAAAAGTATGACCATATAACCCACCGTTAATCCGTTCATGACGGCTATAGCACACAAAAACGGAAGAGAGTCTGTGAATAACAACGCTGCAAACATGAAAGGCATGCAGATTCCTGCAAACCATAGGATTTTTGACCGTATCTCCCAATTAATGGCCATTCGACCAACAACCAGACAAGAGATACTACACCCCAAGTACATGAGTCCCATAACAACGCCACTGAAACGTAAAGGGAAATCGTACCGATCCAGCATAACCGTTGGGTAAAAGGCAAGAAACGAAGCCTCTGCCGAAGTACCGCCAAAAATGGCCAATCCTGTTATCCACAGTTGCTTATTGAGAAATATACTTCTAGGTAGACCTCGCTGCTTATCTGTACCAGACACTTGATGATCCTGAACAGGTTTATCACGGGCCACTATGGCCCACACAATGCTCAATAAGACCGAAAAACCACATAGTACATAAAGGGTTGATCTCCAATTATTATCCAAAGTGCTTAGAAGTAGAGGCATACCAAGTAACCCACCAGCAAAACCGAAAGAGAGGACACTGATAGTAACACCGTTAACAAAGATAACCTCTCTTTGCCGAAACCACTGTTGCATAAATAGAGCTCTGGCCGGTTCTCTGGCAGCTAGAACTACCCCAAAACCTAAACGGGCTGCTAGAAGAACAATGAACATCGTGGCAGACGCTTGGAGGAATAAAAAGATACCCGCTATAGCAAGGGTTGTTGTTGTGAGCATTACGGGGCGATAACGTACAGTCCACAAACTAAGTGGGAGTGTCACAATAACCACACCCCAAACCGGAACAGCATAAAACAGGCCTTGTTGTAAATAAGACAGATCAAACTCTGCGCTTATGGCAGGTAGCAAAATCCCCATCGTCATTATCGTGACCCACCCTATTGCATGACAGGACATCCAAAGGATTACTATTACCCACCGATACACACCTGTTTTCTTTGTATCTATTGGCCTTAACCTTAATTTCCTGTACGGTTTAATTAGACCTCTTCATCACAAACTCGTTATTTTGCCCGCAAGTCTTTCATTATTTTGCAGTTCAAGGATGGGGGGTGGAGGGAGGACGGGCCAAAAAGACGAACAAACTGGAAAGCAGGACGAGGACTCCAAAGGCTGAGAAAATAGGAAAATAGCTACCAGTTGTGTCATAGACTAATCCGGCTGTAATGGGTCCAATAGAGTTGGCCACCATTTGAATCGGCCAAACAATTCCCCGAATAGCCCCTAGCGAACCTCGACCAAAGTAGTCCGCGAACACAACCTGCTGAACAATAAGGAACCCTCCTACCAGCAGACCCTGATAAAAGCCCCACAGAAAACCTAGCACAGGCGATTGAACGTTCATCAATACGACAAATCCGGCTGACAGCAAGAACAAGCCTCCTGCTGAAACTAGGCGAATATTATAGCGTTCAATGAGAAAGCCGTAGATGAGCGATCCCAAACCACCACTAGCAGAATAAATCGCAACAATTGTTACTGCCACCCCGGCAGATAAACCCTGATCGGTAAGGTAAGGGATCAGATGAAGCGTCGTTCCTGGAAGCGCAATAAACACAATGGAAACCCCAGCGGCTAGAAGGTAGAAGGAGGGTAACCGAATCACCTGTCGAATAGAAAAGGATATCTCCTGATTCGAACTCAACGGCCCAGGGGAAACTACCTCGTCCTGACTCTGTTCAAGTTTCTCGGGTGTGGCCCCATCCGGTAGGAGCCCCATGTCTTCAGGTCGCCGCCGAAGAAAGAGGGCAACCGGAACGAGCGATAATATCCAAATCACCAGCCCCGCTACAACTGTGCCAACCCGCCAACTCCAGGTACTTACCAAAAGCTGGACATACAAGGGTGTGACAGTGTTCCCTATACGCTGACCAAGTGAGCTGATGGCGACGGTTCTACCACGCTTCGCTACAAACCATTTTGGAATAATGACCTGAAGCGCCACGCCAATCACCCCCATGGTAACCGCCCTACCGATGATTTCCAGAACATAGAATTGCCAAAGATTGGTAATCATCGCCAAGAGAACTAGGGTACCCCCAAGAATGGTGAATCCAACAGTCAAAATCCAACGAGGATCGTAACGATCAATAAGCGGACCAAAAATCAACGCCAGAAAACCTGCAAGAACCGTACCAGCAGACGTGGCACCAGAGAAGACAGTTCTACTCCAGCCAAACTCCTCTGTCATGGGTTTCAAGAAAACCCCTATGACTGGATAGGTTTCAGCACTCCTTGTAAAACCCGCGAGAGCCACTACACCGACAATGACCCATCCATAGTAAAACCGTGGTTTTGTGACTGGGTTGCTCTTCATTTCTCAGAATCCAACTACTTTACCCTATATCTTGATACGGCCAAGGATCAACTTTTGGCACTCCTGCAAAGATCCACGGTGGACACTGATACTTCACTCTACCTAACTTCGGATCATCCACCTCTTTGAATAGCCCCATAGCTTTAGTCTGCGGATGCTCATAAAGCTGCTGATAGTTGTTTGCCTCTGTTGAGGCACTACCAAACTTCTCGAGAACCTTCACCAGATCTCGCCCTCTCCATTTCTTGAAAATCTCCTCCCATATACCCTTAGCCTGCAATGCCAAAGGCCCGTTATCCATAGCTGCGTCCATATGAGTCAAGCCCATAATGGCATCTGGTGGGTTCTTGAAAATAGGATCGGAAATGTACTTCTCCATACCAAGGGCACTCAGAAGATCGGGGATTTCTTCAGCTTTTGCAATCGGCCCTAATCTTATGGGCACATCCATCGTCTTGTAGGGGTGATCAGGCATCCCATGATACCAACTCATCGCCCCGTTCCAAGCATCTGGGTCCACTGTGCCTACCCACTGAACCGACTTCTGATGGAGTATAGCCCCAAGTTGGCTGACCGTTATGTGCTGTCCCTCTCCTGTGCGCCAAGCATGATAAAGAGCTCCAAGAATTGCATGGTTCACATAAAGGGATGCTTCAGACATCGCATAGTCAGGTCCCATCCGAACTGGTTCCTCCCCGGCGACTCCAAGATTATTGGGTAAGTCGGACATAGCCTGCAAGACTAGTTCTGAAGCGGGTTGATTGCGAAGAGTACCCTTAGTACCAAAAGGTACGATCGTGCAATGGACGAGTTTTCGGTTTAGTTTCTCCAACATATGGTAGTTAAGACCCAAACGTTTGAGCTTAGACTGACCTTCTTCCTCAATAAAAACGTCGGCGGTCCCGAGAAGCTCTAAAAGTTGCTCCCGGTCTTTAAGTTTGGTTATATTTAGTCGCGCGCCCTCTTTGTTCCGGTTCAGATGGAAAAAAGCTGCACTAACGCCCTTAAACTGAGGCATGAACTGGCGGGAATAGTCTCCCTCTGGAGGCTCTATCTTAATCACTCTAGCCCCGTTATCTGCCAAAAGAAGAGAGGCGTAGGGACCAGTGATACCCTGAGTTAAGTCTACGACAGTGATCCCGTCAAGAATACCTTTTTCCCCTATACCTTTGGGACCGAAGTAGTCATCAGCACGCTGAAAGGAACGAGGATCTCCCCCAAAACCATTCTCTTGAATATCTATGGTGTCCCCTCCCGGCCAATTCCCAGGACGTATCCTAATTGGGGTCTTGGAATACTGGAAGGGCATATTGCCAAAAGGAAGTGTGCCGATTCCAGGGTATTTTAGTCGGGTGAAAAACCTGTTGGCTTTAACCTGAGGATGATTGAAAATTTCTTCATGGTCCAAAAAAGGGCTGACAGGAACCTTATACTTCCTAAGCTGTATAGTCCACCACTTGCTGGGTTTGGAACTAAATATTTTCCCCAGCCGACTTTCTAACTCATCTCTATGCTGTACTCTCCCCGGGTTGGTAGCAAAGCGCGGATCTGCCAGAAGATCATTAGCCTCGACAGCACGACACAGAGCACCCCATTGAGAGTCTTTCAAGACACCAACAGCTAACCAACGATTATCCTGACAAATGAAGGCCCGATGAGGAACAGTGGTTGTAGTGCTGCTGCCCATGGGAGGAACGTTCTGGCCAGTGGCCAAGAACTCAGCAATACGGCTTGTCTGTATAGCTACAGATGCACCTACTTGAGGATTTATGAGATAAAGACCTTTTCCTGTCCGTTCCCTATGGAGTAGCCCCAGCAAAACAACCATACTTATATAGGAGCCGGCATTGAAATCGTGAAGATACCAACGGAGTCCCTCCGGTTCGCCACCTTTCTGCCCTGTCACTGCGGTAGCTCCTCCAAAGGTGTGTGCGGTTGGGGCTCCACTGCCCAAAGCAGCATATGGACCAGAACTACCCCAACCAGGAAAATTGCCATAGACGATACCGGGGTTCAGCTTTTTAATTTCCTCATAGCCCAAGCCCAACTTCTGGACCGTTCCCCACTTCATATTCTCGACAAAAACATCAGCTTCTTTAAGAAGGCGTGTGGCTATCTCTTTGTCTTGCGAGTCTTTCAGGTTTAGTGCAATTCCTCTCTTGCCAAGCTGACAAGCCATATAGACTATCGACAAACCTCTATATAGGGGAGGAGATCCCTGACGCGTTGGAGGCCATCCAGGTTGTTCTACCTTAATAACGTCCGCACCCATATTCGCGAGAATCATGGTAGCGAACGGACCAACCCCAATGATAGAAAGATCAAAAACCTTCACTCCATGCAGAGGTCCATTCATTGCCAATCTCCTCGCTACTATCTTCACTCATTAAGTTAACACGAGCAGGATAGGAGTACAAACCATCAGCCCAGGTAGCAACCTTGCGTTTACAAGGCATCCAAATAACTTTGATTACATGTCCCTGTACGTTGAAATTATTGACGATGTGACCATCAACGTAACTTTTGATAGTGGAAGTTGTCCACCTTCGCTCCCGGAAGAGTACATAATCTTAATCGGGTAATACCTGTGATTTATAAATCTGCTGTACTCAGACCACCATTTTCGATTAGCATGTTCAAAATCTCTTCTATGGCCTGTAACTTGTCTTTATCTTCAGGGACTACCTTTTTCACATAATTCGCAGTATCGACAGGTGTAGCTCCATTTCCATCCACAAAGTTAATATCCGCTCCAGATTTAATTAGTAAAGATACCATTCCTTTCTGCAAGAAAAACACAGCCCAACTTAACGGAGGAGCCTTGTCTTTATTCTTCGCCCTAATGTCTATTTTTGCTCCATTTTCTAAAAGGAGACGTACTATTTCAGCATTACCCTTTACCACAGCGAGATGTAGAGGTTCTGCACCTTCTAATGGTATTCCCTCTGGAATAGGATAATTATTTATATCGGTTCCAGCATTGATATGTTGTTTTACAATAGCAATGTTTTCCTTGTCTATTGCAGTCAATAAATCAACGCTAGGAATGTCAATAAAACTATTAGGATTACTACACGAAATAAGAGAGGCTGCCATGACTACGGTAACCAGCATCAAGACTATATATGTCTTTTGCATGCCCCTCATTCTGTTATGGCCGTTCAGAAAACATACTTCTTCATCTCAATATGTAAAATTTCCGCCTCAACAGTACGGAAGAACGTGTTCCCCTAGAAGCGTGACCGTACGCTCTACCAACTCGATGGGCATATTCCCCATACTGATGCGGAGATTGAACTGAGTTACGCCAGCTACCTTCTGGTATTTGCGAATACTTTCCAAAATATTCTCTGGGCTACCTACAAAATATATTTCGTCTCCAACCGTTTCAAAAAGATCCGTTTTCGGGTCGAATGGGGTTCCCTGGCCATCCCGAAGCAATCCCATACGTGCGTAGAATTCGAGTACTTGGCTCACATAGAGCTTACCCTCTCTTCTCGCCTTCTCATCCGTTTCCGCAACAAACGCAATACGATTGACCGCCACCGTCGTACCAGAAGAATCTCCGCCCTTTGCTGAGAGTAGTGCACGATAACGATCAGCCTGTCTCTTAATAACATCGATATGATATTGTGTTGCTCCATACCAACCGTCGCCAAGTTCAGCAGCCCGCTGCACTGAGCGGAGAATCGTGCCCCCGACCCAAATAGGAGGCCCGCCTGGTTGCTTCGGTTCTGGATAGACCTTCCCTTTCACTTTGAAGTGTTTACCTTGAAACTCTTCTTCCCCAGCCCATAACTTCTTGAGGAGTAACAAAGACTCATCCATCCGCGAGCCAGCTTCATTTGAAGGAATACCAAACCTCTTCATTAAGCCGGGATTCCCTACCCCCACACCAAGAATGAATCGGCCTCCAGAAATCTGATCAAGGATTGCCGAATCATAAGCTAATCTGAGTGGATCCCAGAGGGGCAGAAGGGTCACTCCCGTACCTAGTCGCAGCTTCGTATTCTTGGCCAAAGCAGATAAAACCATCAGGGGCGAGGGAACATGGCCTGGCTCAGCAAGCCTAGGGTGATGTTCTCCAGCCCACACGGAGTTGAATCCGTATTTCTCTGCTATGTCCAACAGACCAGCATAATCATCGAGAAGATTATACAGAGCTTTCGAGGTACTCCAAAAATCAAGCGCTAAGCCAAATCCAGCCTTCAGAATATTCACCCCACGAAGATGAAGATTTACAAGCACGTGTTGAGATTCTTATTATTGGTAAATTAAAAAATCTACCACGTGCATATATTACCTTAGGTCATACCGAGTTTCCAATTCCACCTTTCGGGCAATACGGCTAATAGAAGGATCGCTTGGTCGAAAAACTCCTAAACAAGTAGCCTTAGCCGTATACCGTCATCTACGCTAATGGCTGGCGCCCAGAGAAACCAGTGTCAATCTCATGCCAAAATTGTATAGTGGATTCGCCCAAAATCCAGCACAGACACACCTCCCGACCCTCCAAAAACGCAGGGAAATCCACAAGCCCTCGTTCTGTGTCCCTCACGATTATGCCTAAGTCGTTTATCCCTTGTACAAGTTTGCTTACCCTGTTAACTGCATCATCAGTTTCTTTGCGTTTGCCTGCCATATCTTGGTCGGTGCTTCCGTGGCCATTACTGCTTATCTTTCGGAAAATTTTATCCATTTCTAACTTAAGACGTTCAATGTGTTTGCTCAATGAAACTATCTCTTGAAGATGTATCTCAAGCCAAGGAATCTTTTGTTTGGCTTCATCTAGTGTGAAAAAGTTCTGTTTTTCCAAAAATCACCCCTGGTTCTCCGTCAAGGAGCTTCTCTTTTATTAAACATTTCAGCTCTTGTCAATGCAAATTTCGATAATGGAGGTGTAAAAAGTTCATTTATGAGTGTTGAGGCAAGAACACAAGACACAACAAGTGTGCTGATCGGTTCTAATTCAGGTGTTTCCATGACCAACAAACTCAATCCAACCGTAACACCCGCCTTTGGCATTAAGGTCAAACCCAAGTATTTCCTAACAACCTTAGGAGCACCGGATATGGTCGCTCCAAACCAAGCACCTACAAACTTCCCGCCAGATCTCCCAAGAACTATTACCCCTGCTAAGATCCCTGCTGATTCAATGACTGCTAGGTCGAGGTGGGCTCCAGCCACACTGAAGAACAGGCTAAACATAACAGCCTGTACGTCCCGAAGTATCCCAATATTATCTTCTGATTCTTTCTGTATATTAGCTACCGTAAATCCTAAAACCATGTTGGTTAGCAATGGAAATAGATTGTACATGGATGAAATTTCAGAAGTGATTATTACAATTCCAAGAATAGCTACTAAGGATTCCTGTCGGTTCTGTGTAAAACGTGTGACTAGGAGCAATATGGGAGCCAGCATAAGTCCGATCAGGATAGAGATGCCTATAAAAATGACATCTTGTAATACAAGAGTACCCAGTGAAGCAGACGTCCCACTTCCAAGTATGGTGGCCCCAACGCCCACCGAGATCCCGAACGCTATTATCGCCAGCGCATCATCTAGTGCTACAACCCCCAAGAGAGTCGTTGGTAGCGGACCCTTCGCTTTGATTTCCTCAATGATGGCCATAGTCACAGCCGGAGCAGTGGCTAGGGAAATACCCCCAATCACGATACCCATCACTAAGGAAGTTTTGAAGTCGAGTGCTAGATCTGGTAAAAGGACTGGTGATAAGAACGTTACTAATACCAGTGTGAACAACCATGCTAAACCAGCTTCAAAGCCTGTTATAACTAATATATTCCGTTTAAGGCCTTTAATCGTAGAAAGGGGCAAACTTCCACCTATCATGTATGCTATGACACCCAGAACAACAGGAGTAACTATATGAGAAAGCTGGGTAACGTTGTCTGAGGTTACTGCGTTTATACCTGAAGGACCAATCAATATCCCCACCAGTAAGTAACCAGTTATGGAAGGCAGTTTAATCATCCCTACCACTCGACTGGCTAGAAACCCGAAGAACATTAATAAACCTATCGACAATATGATCGTTACCATAGTAGCTTCTCTCTATGCTGATTAAAAACCATAATAATCTATCATATGCAATCACACGCTACTAATCCACAACAATATAATAAATTTCTTATGATTTCTCACTTTGCCAAATACGAAGAAACCATCGATATTCAGTCTAGAGCTTCCTCCTTAGGCAATAACGCCGATTTTTGATATCATAAAACTCTGCGGTTTAGAAGAATTCCCTGTAAGCAACTAAATATCGCTACATACAACTCATTTGATAACCACGGCAAGGAGCCCTTTATATGGAAAAATACGGAGCTATAAAAAAGATCGAGAGTGAATGGATCGTTTTTACAAAGTTAGCTGAGAGTTTCTCTGAAAAAGATCGCATTCGACCAGGTGCAATAGGATACTGGAACGTTCATGAAGCTCTTCTACACATTGCAGACTGGGATAACGAAATGATGATGGCTGTTAAGAAATTCGATGAAACAGGAGAGAAGCCTGAATGGGATGGCTCGTCAGAAGATGCGATTAATCAGCTGAATGAACAACTAATATCCGAAAGACGGAACTTGGATCCGGCACTAATCTGGAAGCATTTCAAGGAAACACATATATCATTCGTGGAATTCCTTTCTACCTGTGACGAGCCTGTATTCTCTGGCGATTCCTTTACCGGGGGACACATCAACTTTGCACCGCAACACTACCAAGAGCATTCAAAGGATTTAACTTGCTTCAAAGAGTCTCTGTAGTAGTTAAGGAAGAAAAGAAATCCACTCGTGGCCCAAGCATATGCAATCTATCAGCTAGGATAACCAACATAGGCTTTTACTGCGTAGTACACGAAGATGAGTTAATATAAGGAATATTTGAATATTACTTGGGATTTATTTAGTAGCCTTCTAAAAAAGGTGTGCCCCCTGTAATTGTGTGAGCCATTAGGCAATAAAAGGTATCTATGATGAATATCCCGAAATGTATGAGCACCCAACACCCAGACAACGTTTCCACGCCACCATATGCTGAAGATGGTGTTCTTAAAGGTGAAGGTGAAGTACGGGAAGCAGTTGACGTATACGGGCTTGGGTGTGATGAGCAAATGTGGGATTCAGAGGGGAAGGATGTTGATCGTTTAGTAGTAAGCAAGCTCCTATCAGGATACCCAGATTTCTTTTCTAAACACCGTTTAGGCAGCGATCGTTTCCTTACGATGCGCGTCCCGAATCCATCGATTGAGCGGGGCATGAGTAAGATGCTGTTAGAAAGCCTCGAAAGTATCCCGAGCGCATGGGACGTTGCCAAAGAATTCTATGGAAATATCGATACTCCTCCTATCTTTGAGATAATCTTACCATTCACTACCTCGGCCGAAGAATTGAATCGTCTCTATTACTACTACACTAAGTACGTTGTTGGAAAAGGAGATATGCCTCTATATGGCGACTACAAGGTAAGTGACTGGGTAGGGGAAGTAAATCCACGGACCATAGGGGTAATCCCACTCATTGAAGATCTGGATCATATGATCGTAGCCGACGAGATTGTCGAAGAGTTCCTAAAAGACAAAGATTTCGCATTTCAAAGAGTATTTCTCGCTCGCAGTGATCCAGCACTAAACTATGGTGTGATTAGTGCTGAACTAATGATCAGAATAGCACTGCAGAAACTTCAGAAGCTGCAAACACGTATAGATACTCCTCTATATCCTATCATCGGTGCTGGATCCTCCCCATTCCGAGGAAACCTAAAGCCAATTAACCTCGAGAGAGCGTTCCGAGAATATCCCAGTGCTCACACTTTTACCGTACAGTCAGCTTTCAAATACGACTACGATCCCAAGATAGTACAGGCTGGAATTACTAAGATTCGTGACCATATAGCCTCAGAACCAATTTCAATCGATGAGAAACGAGCATTGCGTATTATCGAAAAATACTCGACAGAATACAGGAGATGCCTCCGGTCATTAACTCCCGTACTTTCCAAAATGATCGGACTCATCCCAAGACGCCGTGAGCGTAAATTGCATATTGGTTTATTCGGTTACTCTCGCTCTCTGGAGCCAGATGAGGAAGGGGAAGAGGCAATACGCCTTCCAAGAGCGATCGAGTTCTGTGCAATCCTATACTCTCTGGGTATTCCACCAGAGCTTTTGGGCTTGGCTGCAATGGACAGTGAAGATTTAGACTATGTGAAGGAAGTGTATCCAAGCTTTGAAGAAGACTTGGCCGATTCCCTCAAATTTGCCAGCAAAAAATCGATTTCAAGGCATATGGGAAAAGAGTATGTCGCTCTGGCATCACGCTTTTCTCAAGACATAGATCGGGTACATGAAGGGTTAACTGCTGCTACGTGGGGTAGCCTCGACACCCTACCTCATTCCTATATTAGCCGGTATGTGGTAGAAGCAGCTAGGCTTCGTAAGTTTCTCGGATAGATATTCCCAGCACCGAATAGAATTAAAGAAATAAAAACCCGCTATTTATCTGCCAAAAATCCTGTCTTAAACAATTACCAATAGAGTAAATTGCCGCATGATTACCAACCACATACGACCACTCCTATTCTTCACAACGCTCCTGTTGCTGGTAAATTGCGGTGGCAATGCTAAGCCATTATCTGACACTAAAGCTACGGCACAGGAAAAAGTTGAAGAAGTTTTAACGACCATACCAACAATTATCCCTACTCCTGCTCCTAAGCCTGTTACGAATATTCCATCCACCCCTACAATTACTCATGTAACGCCTACGATTATTCCTACCATTGTACCCACATTCACCCGTGTGACGCCTAAAGTTGCCCCTACTCTCGTACCTACGTTCATTCGTGTTGTACGTGAACCTCAGGCTACGGCTATCACCACTATGCCGCATCCTGGAGAAAAGCCCACGATAGACCCAAATGCAACCAATCCTTGCGCAACAGTTCCTAAAGCTTTCCGAAAGGAATGTGAAGATTCAATTAAAAGTGACCCTAATTTCGGTCGCGCAGATCCAAATGAGGGCTCAAACGAAGACAGCACCTATGTAGAGAACTTCGATCCAAATAATATACCCCTAATAGCTAAATCCAATTTCACTGAATTAGCCAAGTTTTCAAGAATGACAAAGTTGAGGTCAGGAGTTGGCCATGACTATTCAGCCAGAACACCGGAATACGACCCTACACATCGCAACTGTAAAAGTATGAAACATTATTTCATTCCTATGGGAGTTCCAAGGAGTAATAGTCTGTACGCGAACACTCCTCACTCTTTTAAATGGATGTCTATAAAATATTTTGCTCCGGTTGATGGCACAATACAGGATACCTCCTATTCTAAAAACCCCCATGGTACAGAGGTTTCATTCACGATAGAATCAAGTGAGTATCTTGGCTATCATTTCCGCTTCTTCCACGTCGCCCTTGATCCCAATTTAAAAGATGGGTCGTCCGTTCAAGCAGGCCAACAAATCGGTACGATCGGAGATGAAGAGGCTTGGGGAGAAATATTAGTGGAGGTACGGATTAACGCCGACAAACTTCATTTAATTTCCTTCCTCCAAGTTGCAACAGATAAAGTGTTCCAGGAATACAAAGATAGAGGTGTGAAGACGAGACTGGATGCAACCATAACTAAAGAATACAGAGATGCTAACCCGCTCGCATGTGACGATTCCTCTGCAGGCTGGTTTGTGGGAAGTGGCAGAGGTGAAGATCCAGGAAATGATCAATTCCAGGTCTGGCAGTTTGAGAGTACGGACAATTGGGTATTTTTTAACTGATTCGAGGAAATGCTATGGATATAAAGTTCTTTAGACTAATCCTACTCACACCAATACTTCTATTGCTAATAATAGCCTGTGGGAATAATGGACCATATCTTACAGAAAAAGAAGTGGATGAAATCGTACAGGCACATATGAAAGACTGTTTGAACGGATATCATACTCTATATCTCAGAGAGGCAAATCCAGATAACCTTCCTTTTCTTGCGCATCCCAACATTCTCATACGCCCTACTCTCCAAAAATGGAACTATGCATATAACTCTGCAGATCGTACATGGTTAGCCACCCTTTCATTTCCAGATGGGAAAAAGGCACCATCTACATCTACAATGCCTGCTGAGGAAGCAGCATTTCTGCAAAGACCTTGGCGTTTGACTATCAATGACCAAAAAGTCTCACCCGAAGAAGCCATAGTCGATTCTCATCAGGAAAAAGTGAAGGGTGAAGGTGTGGTGTATGGTGTTTTTCGTTACTACGTATGTTAAGTCTACATTGTCACCATAGTCATGGTGAAGAAAAGCTAACCCTACTATATATCTTATGAACACACGTGACTTCGGCAAACTTGGTTCTATAAGCACTCTCTCTCTTGGTGGAGGAGGCCTCGGCCAATTATGGGGACCAACAACACGTGAGGAATGTGTTGCACTCGCCCGCGAGGCTCCGGAACTCGGGGTTAATATGCTCGATATGGCACCATCCTATGGAAACGGTGAAGCAGAAAATGTTATCGGTGAAGCATTCAATGGTGCTCTCCCTAAAGAAGTCCGCATAACAACGAAATGCCGCATCGGGGATGTTGCACCCAGTGATATTCCAAGCCTACTTGAAGAAAGCATAAACGCTAGCTTAGCTCGTATGAAACTCGACCACATTGACATCTTCTTTCTACACAACTGGGTAACTGCTGATGACGCTCCAACCCATGGTCGCGGTACTCCTCGTTCGTCCGTTGAAAACGCTGTGATCCCGGCAATGGAGCGTATCGTTGAAAGCGGACGTGCACGGGCATGGGGGCTAACAGGAATCGGAGACCCAGCTGTACTTATCGATATGCTCACTTCCGGAGTTCAACCCGACTTCATTCAAATTATAACCAATCTCCTAGACTCTCCAGGGGGACTCCAGTATCCAAATCGCCCAGCGCAGCCTCGAAATATCATATCTGCTGCACTCCACGCAGGTACTCCAATTATGGGCATCCGGGCAGTGCAAGCAGGTGCACTTACTATCAAGTTAGATAGATTTAAGCCAGCAGACGACCCTGAAATGCTTGATTTCCAAAATGCCGCTCCCTTTCGTGCAATAGCCAAAGAGATCGGACAGTCTCCCTCTTTTCTCGCACATCAATATGCAATATCAATGGAAGGTCCTGCTACAATTGTGCTCGGGGTTAAAAACCGCTATGAACTCTATGAGTGCATAGCAGCAGAAGCTGCTGGTCCGATGGATCCAAAATTGATTGAGCAAATTAATCAGGCTGTAAGGTTACAATAACCTATAGTTGCTGTTAAAGGTTTGACATGATATTGTCTGTGTTAACATCCAGTTAATAGATTCAAATGAGGGAAGGTACATATGAAGCTCATTAGTTTAGTCCTGCTTTCGGTAGTATTTCTCTTGATAGCAGCTTGCGGAGAATCAACAACCACCTCTGGCGAAGAAGCGAAAGCCAGTGTATTGAAACTTCTAAATTCCAAGGCCCCTGGTGAAAAATCCATAGTGATAACACATGTATCCAAAGAAGGGGTGGAATGTTCAAAATATGCGAACGTTAAAGGGTCATGGAAACAATCCTATGTGTCTAACAATAAGACTTGGAAAGTCATCGGACCTGTGATACCTGGGGAAATGCTAGCCCATGGCGGACGGGTCGAGGGAATGTGGATTATTGACGACCAAACTGGCAAAGTACGTAGAGGTCCTTGCGTGTAGAACGCGAAAGAAACTACGGAATTGCTATCTGGTTGGTTGAACAACAGAATTCACCATTCTGATTCAACTCGCAAGTAAATAGCCAGATTTTCAATAATTCGATATTGTGGACTGCGCGTAGACAAAAATGGATTATGTGACCGTTGCTATTGCTGCCCTCTTAGTATCTGTTTTCTCCCTTTATTCGGGTTTTGGATTAGGAACATTGCTAATGCCAGTTTTTGCGTTGTTCTTTCCTATACAAATCGCAGTCGCTTCTACTGCAGTTGTCCACTTGGCAAACAATATATTCAAGGTTATCTTCGTAGGAAAGGGTGCGGACTGGAAAATTGTATTAACTTTTGGTCTTCCAGCGACAGTACTCGCAATACCTGGGGCTTTCCTTTTGATACAAATGTCGGATATAACACCCCTAGCCACTTACCATATCAGCACAAGAGAATTCTCTATCACAACTATAAAACTTGTAGTTGCTGGGCTTATTTTATCCTTTGCCGCTTTTGAAGTAATACCATTATTTAGAAAAGTCGAATTTCCCCAACGGCTAGTACCGTTTGGTGGTGCCTTGTCTGGGTTTTTTGGGGGATTGTCCGGCCATCAGGGAGCTCTTCGATCTGCTGTGTTAGCCAAGACGGGTCTCGAGACAACAGCGTTCGTTGGCACGGTATCTGTCTGTGCACTTATGGTAGACATATCCCGTCTTGCAGTATATGGATCTACCTTCTTTGCAAAAGACTTTAGTACCGTTTCCGAAGGTAATAGCGCAATTCTCGTAGGAATAGCCACCTTATTTGCGTTCATTGGAACATATACAAGCTCCAAATTGCTTAAACAAGTAACCATGAAGGCCCTAAGGAAATTAGTTGGGATTATGCTGATTGGTATTGGATTCGCCCTAGCGTCTGGCCTAGCCTAGCCTGAATAATATAAGATCGAAGTACGGCATCTATGAAATATGTGAAGATGATCGTCTTCTCCATGTCAATGATATCTCTGGCTATAGCTTGTGGTGGAGATACAGATAATAGTAATACTAAGCCATTACCTAATATCGAAACTACCGTAGGAGCGAAGGTTAAGGAAGTTCTAACAGCTATACCTCTTGTATCACAAAATGAGCGTATAGCCCTCATTAATTACACAGATTATGCTACAAAAGACCTCGAGTCCTGGATTCAGTTGGCCTCATCAAAAATGAAAACCCGTAAGTCTAGAATCTTTGCATTCATTTATCCTGTTGGAGAACGAAAAGAGCCAGAAGAGACTATCAGATCAGATCATGCAGATAACGTATTTGCTAAGCATGAAGTGCTGATCACTCAAAGTCAGATAGATTTAATACTAGATAGTGTTCAAAAATGGTTTGATAACGACCGCTGTATAGGGGGGCAAAGGCCGCTAAAGGATTACAGGACATGGCTAGAACAGGGTGGAGATACATCCACAATGCATGTTGTATGTCCAACCGTCAGGGTTGTAGCAATGGGAGTTACTGCAATGATGAGAGAGAGGGAACCCCTCTCAGAATTTCAAAGCTTCTTAATACATGAGTTCTATCATGCATTTCAACAGGACTTATCTATGGAAGGCGAATGCGAGAAAAGACGCAATATGGAAAATTCAAACACACGATGGTTCGTTGAAGGCGCTGCACATTATTTTGCTACTGTTTTGACTGCACAACTTAACAATGACCAAAATCCATATAGTAAAATCCTTCAGATTGCATATGCAGGCCTTGAACGAGAATCAGATTATGGACTCTACGAAGGTGGACCAGACAAAACTGGAGCCGCTGCATTAAGATTGATGGTAGAACGTGGGTTACTAGAAGAAAAAGTGATCATGGATGGAAGTCTTTTCCATAATTGTGCGAGGGAATTGACCTTTGACAGTACCAGTCCTAAGATGCAAGACATACGAACATCATGGAAGCTGATCAAAAAACGTGGTGACACATATGTATTTAAGCCAGAAGCACTGAAAAATGGTTCGAACTAAGATCTTCCAGAAATATGTATGCTAGATGTCCAGCCTATACTCAAACCAATTCATCGCAATCTATCTCCTTGGAATTTTCATACTACTCCTCACGGGATGTGGAATCGAAAATAATAAAATTCCAACCCCGAACACCCCTGTACCAGAAGTAACTAATTCACTTCCAAAGAAAACTATAGCTGTTCAAACTAGTACACAATTCACAATCACTTCAAGGCTTTGTAATGATCAGCAGGGACCAAACTGCACGAAATTGCGTCTTGGTGATGATTACCTGACAACTTCTAAACCCGAGAAGGGCTACCTATACTCTTGTACAGGTAAAAACCCAAACGCACCAGGTTCCACAGAAAGTAAGATCACCTGGATTGATTTCACTCATAAGACTTGGGATTTCCTCAAGAAACTATCGCTCCCACAAGGAACATTCGCTACCGAAACGGGAACCTATACAGAAATACTCTCTGATAATACTCGCCAAATACAGATCAACAACCTTCCGGTGGATGGGAAAATAGGAGATTGGCCTATGACCAACTATCCATTACTCACGAATATAGATCGAAATCCCGGAATACCCGCACCAAGCAATTCTTCATTTTCTTATCCGACTAACCCATCAAAAGCTGCTGAACCCACCTGCCTTTCTCTCGGCGCAATCGGGATAACAAAGAACGGTGTCTCCATTTATAACGCAGCGGATGCACGTGGAGAGGATGCTCTAGCACGGGAAATTGTCGATGAATTCGGAGGACATCCGGCAAGAACCGATTACCATTACCATTTCATTCCAGAACGCCTCGATAACGAATTCCTGAACGATGGGCACTCTGGAATAGTCGGATACATCCACGACGGATTCCCTATACATGGTTACAAAGGAGAAGGTGGGATTGAAATGTCCAACGATGACTTGGATGCATGCCATGGACATAACCATGGAGCCTTGGAATACCACTACCATGCAACGATAGAATATCCCTACACCGTTGGGTGCTATACTGGCACATTGAAACATGTTCCTTGAAAGTAAGTTTACTAACCATAATATTGCTATTAACCACTTCATGTTCAGGTGGTTCTGAAACAGAAACTGCTCAGGTTCCCACATCAGCACCAATAGCCACGATTGCGTCGATACCAACGGCTACGCCAACACCCACAACTCCAGATTCTGAATGGGCCGGTAGTTGTCCGGATATATTCCCTAATGCAGTGGAGGTTTCTCCTAAAGAGTACTTTCAGCGATTGGACCGAAAGACCGGGGAAGTCCACAACAGACAGGACTATTCATACGTTGCACCCGATGGCAATGGTATCGCAAAGAATGGACCTTTTCTCACATGGTACTTTGAGATGTTTGTTAAAGATCTTTCAACTTCATACCCGAAAAAGTTTAACTCGTTTAAATTTGGTGATCTGCACCTCAAGTGGGAAAATTACACTGCATATTCGACAGCAGTATGTGAGGCATACCAGAAAAACTCACCACGACGAACTGCTTTACTTGCCCATGGAAAACTGATCCACTGGAACACTGACTGGTCAGGCCATGCATCCCATTGGAAGCCATTTAAATACATAGATACCGGGCCTACTATTATTAAAGCTCCAAGCCCTCCTGGACTCGAACACTACACAAAATATATCACCGGCGGTGGAGTAATCATCGTTGGCGGTGATAATGTTCCAGATGCCGCAATGCTGGCAACTCGTAAGCGTGTGGTTTATATAACGTCAGCTCGCCCCGAGTTCAGGAATATTCTTAAGACAAATGAAACCCGTATATCACTATTTGGACCTGACGGAGATGTTTCGGTTCTGCCTGAATATCCCAACGAGAATGAATCCGGTGGGTTTGCACAGGGTCTAACGGACGCTAGCATGACCGCAAACGCTGGATGGCTATGCTACCCAGGTAACTGGAATACGGGCGGTGATCCGGTTCTTCATGAGATGGTACATACCATCAACCATATCGTATTCGAAGAAATCAATGAAACGTATTTTTACGAACGTATCCACGACCTTGCTGTAACTTCAATCAAAAATGGAGTTTTCAATACTGAATACTTACAAAACCTATCATCTGGTGAATCACAGAGCTTACAACACTATGTAGGAGAATATTGGGCAATAACTGTAGAAGGCTACCTAATGAACAAACGTGGATTTAAGAGTTCTCATGACACACGTGAGTGGATAGCTGAACATGACCCTGAGTTATTAAAGCTAATTACACGATATTTTCCAACCAAAGAATGGGATTTTTGCCCAGGAATCGATGACCATATTTAAGAAGCCACGTGAAGAAGGATAATTTTTCAAAAATAGGATGGCATAAGAAAATGCATCAAAATCAAATCCTACTGGTGTTTTTTATGTTAACTGCACTTATGTTAACCATTGCCTGTGGGCATAACACTCAAAACCAAACCACTGAAATGGCTACACGAGCAACCTCAAGTAGTCCGCCTTCTGCAGCAATACCATTAACCGAAATCGAACTGCCAACCAAAGATGAGAAAGTAGCCTTAATAGACAACACAATAACCGTATTTGGGATCAAGGTCTTCGCATTAGAGGGAGTTACATCCCAAGATTTGAAACTGGTAGCAAATGTTCTAGCCCAATGGATTGATAACGATGAAGACGGTACACCAGATAATCGGGCCGTTCTCTCTGAGATTGTCAGACAGAACAGTCGAATGATACTTGGGGTCACTTTTAATCAAATCGGCCGGTGGCATGACAATTCACAAAGGATGTTAAAAGATGAACATGCCCCGACCTATGGCTTGGATGTCACAACTATCAATCACAACTGGTATGACCTGCCCCTTAGTGAGTATTCTGAGGAACATTACCGTACCGACGGGCTTTTCCCACCAGATGCAACAACAGAAGAAACTTTCCATCTTATAACGGACATTGGTTATGCAAACGTATATCCATCTGCCTTCTGGCATGGTGAACTAGGCGGAAACCCTTCAGAGGCTCTTCGTTCTCATATCGCAAAGCGTGGAGAAGGACAAAAGGATCCCTCCCTATTAACGATGGCGATGGACAACGCCCGCGGGGGGTATTTCGAACACATGCCAAACCAATATCCCGATAACGCGTGGTATACCCGATCGGACGACTGCGGATATAAATGTTTTGTTGGTGAATATATCCATTGGGGAATGATCAGTCTTCTTGGCTATAACCAGACACGTGGAGAAAATATTCAGGATCAGTGGCAGATAACAAACGTCGATTCTCTGCGTAAACAGGATCATGCGTTATATGGATTGCTCATGAATACTAAATATAACTTTCCTAAAAATGCCCCAGCCGGATCTTACGGAAACTAATGCGTTTCGTCAGAATATCCCGAGCAGTCCATAACAGGAAGCGAAGGATACTTTAAAAACTGGCTGTCTTTAAAGGATTTATCGCACCGTATAAAGAAAGATCCCTTGCCGGATTGTATCAATGTGTGATGTCTGCATGAAAAACAGAGGGATACGGTAATTTCATTCTTATCATCTTCCATAGGCACATTCTATTAACCATATCAGATATAGTTGTTTACATAAGAAGATAAACATATATACTCGTTTTAGAGACTTAGAATCCTCTAATACGCCACTTTGAGACATCATCCACTAAGGAGAAACCAACCTATATGAGACGTTTATTCGACTGGCGTATCATAAGTATATCAGTGTTCATCCTCCTCACTGCTTTTTATGTAACAACCTCCATTTTTATTGTGAGAGGAGTAGCAATAATCGATCGCTGGGAGACCGACGTCCGACCAGAATACTTCAATCTCCCTGCGAAGAGTGTGGAATTTCGTAGCCGGAATAGTGAATTGAACCTAAAAGGCTGGTATATAGCAGCACCTGATAAAAAACATACCATCATCTTCGTTCATGGCTTTGGGGGTGACCGAGGAAGTGCATCCGCATTACATATCGGATCCGGTCTCTGGGAAAATGGGTTCAACGTCTTGCTTTTCGACCTGCGTGCAAGCGGAAAGTCCGAGGGGGATATGGCTTCAGGAGGTTATTTTGAACAAGAGGATCTCCTAGGTGCATTCGATTTCGTCCGCAGCACTGGAATACCATCTGGGAATATAGGCGTTTTAGGCTTCTCAATGGGGGCAGCCACATCCATCCTTGGTGCCTCTAAGGAAGCAGGTATACAAGCCGTCGTGTCTGATAGCACTTACGCAACTATATTGGATTTAATTGCACAGGAGATAGAACGTGCAACACCCATGCCAGCATGGATCGTTCCCCTGTTCCAACCAGGAATAAACATCATGGCAAACATCTTATACGGGATCAAGCTTGATAAAATAGTCCCGGAAAAGGCTGCCTCTGAGATCAACTATCCTATATTCCTAATTCATGGAGTGGATGATGCTCGTGTACCTGTGGAACAGAGCATCCGTGTCCATAAAGCGGCTCAAAAGGACAGTGTTCTCTGGAAGGCTGAGGGTGCGGGACACGTTGGGGCATTTAATAAATACCCCAACGAATATTTTGAGAGAATAATAGGATATTTTCGAGCTCGGCTTGGACTCCCCACTAGCAAAATCATTAAAGATTACAATCCGACTAAAACTAATATGAGTATGAAATGAGAAAGCATCAGGCTACACTGGTAATTAATGCACTCCAACGAGGAAATACGGAAACTGCTCGATAAAGATATCGTAAGTACGCTGCAGTGGGTTCTCAGCGAAGAAGAACCCTGCAATCCCGATAAAGGCTTTCCTTCAGACTCATTTTTTCATCCAGATGAATCCGGAGAATCATTAAAGACCACGTAGAAACTTCCCTATCAAGACTCGAATAACCCCTGACGATTAAAGACATCCGCAAGAATCGCTATGCCCTCACGTATCTCCTGTGGTGTATTGTGACTATATGTTAATCGTATGTAGTTGGAATGACCACGATCAGCACGGAAAACCGAACCTGGATTGTATTTCACATCCGCCTCTACAGCCTTATCTAAAACAGACCCTGTATCAGCACCCTCAGGAAGCCGAACCCAGATCATCATGCCACCCTGAGGACGATTCCACGTACATATTGGGGGGAAATGCTCTCTTAATGCTTCTAACATAGCATCTCTTTTAGCACCAAGTGCTACGGCCGTAGCTTGAACATGTTGCTTACGATAGGATCGAAGATACCCATGTACAGCCATTGCAGCCAGATGACTCGGTAGACCACCAAACTGTATAGCAGCAAGAGTATCTCTAACAACATCAGGAACGACCGCATAGCCCAAACGCAGGCCACAACCTAAAAGCTTGGTATAAGAAGATACATACATGACTGATTGCGACTCATCCATGCCCAGCATAGCGGGAGGCAATGGATCACCATCTATCTGGAAGTCCGCATACGACTCATTCTCCAGAATTGGTATTCCATATTCCTGAGACACCTTCAGCATCCGCTTTCTCCTCTCTAAACTCAGATTCATACCCATCGGATTCTGATACAAAGGTATCGTGAATATCATTTTTGGACGTTTACCGTTGAAGACGAGATCACGAACGATATCTTCAAGAACATCAGTATCCATACCGTCCTGATCAGTGGGTACATGAATCACTTCTGCCCCACGTTGCAATAACATCGCCAAGCTTCCCATATAGGTGAACTCTTCGACTAAGACAATATCTCCAGGTTCTATGAAGACATCCAGAATGCATTGAATCCCACCAGAGGCACCAGCACTCAGAAAAATCGAATCTGGGCTCGTCTTGACTTCCCGGTTCTCAGCAAGAGTTTCTGCTATCAGTTCCCGCATACCCTCATGGCCTTGGGGGGGAGGGTACATAGCAAGATCTCTTCCTTCTCTGTGCATCGCTTCAGAAAGTGCGTCAGAAAGGCCTTGATATGGAAGTGTCCCAGAATCAGTATAGGTTACAGAAAAGACGTACTTCGTATTTGCTGCCATTCCTACTGGCATTTCAGTTGGCTTTATGAGGGTGCGCGCAAACAGATTTTCATAGTCCATTGCATACCTCTTGCTAAACTAGTTTTCCTTTTCGATCCAAAATGCGTTATTAGTATCGCCGATTCTAGCATAGGGAGTTAGAATAGTGACGATAATAAACGAACCATCCTTATCAAAGGTGATAACAATGGCCGAATATATGCCTAGTCCAACGAAATGGGTAGCAAAACAGGTTGAACTATACGAGTCAAGCGGCGGAACTGAGGGTATAACATTAAGAGGGTTCCCGGTTGTGATCGTTACCAATATAGGACACAGAACAGGTGCAATAAGGAAGACTCCACTGATGAGAGTCGTGGACGGAAAAAGCTATATCCTCGTAGGATCAATGGGTGGAGCACCAAAACATCCCGTTTGGTACTACAACTTAAAAGCAAACCCTAATGTAGAAATTCGTGACGGTATCTATGTCCATAAAATGCGGGTTCGCGAAGTGGAAGATACGGGGGAAAGACAACGGTTGTTTCGAATTGCAGTAGAAGCTTTTCCTCCCTACGAAGAGTACCAACAAAAGACTGAACGTTTGATTCCTTTTTTTCTAGCTGAGCTGTGAGGGTAAGCTTTATAGCGGAACCCAACATCCTCATACAACAAAACGATAAAGTGGCTCAGGGGAATAAGTAAAATGGAGACATTTAAATACCAAGATTAGGCCACGAGATCAATATGGAAAAGATTACATTTGCAGTATTACCAACTTTATTTGGCTGGATGGGTGTTATTGCTTCCCAAAGAGGTATCCGAAGACTAAATTTGCCTACAGCATCAAGAAAAACCGCCCTGCAAAACCTAGGGCCAGAAATCATCGATGGGGTATGGGATCCGTCCTCATTTGAAAAACTACGTCTGAAAATCGAAAGGTATTTTTTAGGAGAAAAAGTCTGCTTCGATGAGGCATTAGACCTACGCAAGGATGCGAAATTTTTCCAACATGCATGGAAAGCATGTGCTTCAATTCCAAGGGGTGAAACAAAAAGCTACGCATGGCTTGCCATGAAATCAGGAAGCCCCTCTGCTGTCCGTGCTGCTGGACAAGCGATGGCTCGTAATCCAGTATGCATCATCATCCCTTGTCACCGCGTTATAGGTAGCAACGGTCTTCTAGGTGGTTTTGGTGGTGGTTTGGCCCTTAAACAACGAATGATAGAACTAGAATTGAAGCAATAGAACAACATTTGACAAGATAGTAATAGGGCTTTTGCAATAACAGCCATAAGCTAAAACTCCTTAACTTTATACGTACTAAGCTCAGGACCGTCTTTCCAAGAGCCGGATAGTAAGGGATAATAGACACGGAAAGGAACAATCGGTTTTATTATGGAAGAACTAAGGGATCGAGCACACCACGTTCAGAAACGTGTCTCGGATCTTATGGTGCGTCTTTGACATAGGGAGCAAAGAGCAGGACTTGGTTTCCCTAGAACAACGCATTACCATGCCTGACTTTTGGAATAACCAGATAGAGGCAAAGAAGACAATGCGGGTTATCTCCCGTCTCCAGGAAACGATCACTACGTGGAGAAATCTAGAGGAACAATCTGAAACCATTTTGGAGTTGGTTGAGCTAGCCAAGAAAGAACGAGACGTCTCACTACAAGACAACTTTACGGATGAGTTGGACTTAATTACATCTCAGCTTAGTAAATTAGAGTTTGATCTCGTTTTCTCTGGAAAATATGATGAACATAACGCATTTCTAGCCATCCACGCAGGGGCAGGCGGAACCGAATCACAAGACTGGGCAAATATGCTTCTCCGTATGTATGTTCGCTGGGTTGAAAGAAATGGACTTACCGCTCAAATCGTAGACTCCTCCCCAGGTGATGAGGCCGGCATCAAGAGTGTAGTAATAAAGATGGAAGGAGACCGTGTTTACGGATACATGAAGGCAGAACGCGGAGTCCATAGGTTAGTCCGTCAATCTCCCTTTGATGCTAACCATTCAAGGCATACGTCATTCGCACTCGTTGAAGTATTGCCAGAAGTAGATGAAGTGGAAGTAATCATAAACGCAGATGACCTCAAAATAGATGCCTATGGTGCTGGAGGCCATGGCGGCCAGAGCGTCCAACGAAATGCAACGGCTATACGCCTTACCCATATCCCTACTAACATTGTTGTGACCTGCCAAAACGAACGTTCCCAATTACAAAACAAAGAATTAGCGATGACTGTTCTTAGATCACGTCTCGTTGAACTGGAACTAAAAAGAAGGACTGAAGAGCAAAATAGGCTAAGAGGAGAACATATATCTGCAGGTTGGGGTAATCAAATTAGAAGCTACGTACTTCATCCATATAAACTTGTTAAGGATCATCGCACTGGATATGAGTCAACGAACCCAGATGGAATCCTTGATGGAGAAATCAAACCCCTACTCGAAGCCTACCTGCTTTCATCTATAGGAAAGGTTGATGGAAAATCCGAATAAAAATTACCTATACTTAGAACCTAATAATAGTCATCTCGTACACTACAGCCTACAAAGAAAAAAGGAAAGAAATTGTTTTTGCAATATAGATTCTATACGGTATTTTTGATAACGATCTTACTATCACTCACAGTGAGTTGTGGCGAAACGACAGCGCCAACCGCCGTTCTAAGGCCTACCCCTGCCCCAACTTCCACCTTCACACCGGTGCCAATGAACTCTGATTCCACCGTGACCATCTCAAATCCAAAAGAAACACCAACGGCCGTCCCAACAGTATTCTCGCCCTCTGCTCTACCAACAAAGTCAACGCTGATTATCAGCGAAACTGGCCCAGTTACTTTAGACCCTGTCCTAACAACAAAAACAGACCCTTTGATCTATGTGGGGCACATTTTCAGTGGCCTCGTAAAACTAGAATCCGACCTTACCATTACTCCAGATATCGCAAAGAAGTGGGAAATTTTGGATAACGGCAGACGATATCTGTTTCATCTAAACCCTGATGCAAAATTCCATTCTGGAAAATCGGTAACGGCACAGGATGTAAAAGATTCTCTGGAGAGAGCTACCGACCCAGCTACGAAATCTCAGACAGCACAAGTTTATCTGGGAGACATCCTTGGGGTCGCAAATAAGTTATCTGGAAACGCTTCAAACATAACGGGCATCACTGTAATTAATGATACAACAGTGCAAATTCTCGTTGATAACCCTAAACCCTATTTTCTCACAAAGCTAGCATACCCAGTGGCATCAATCGTGGATACTGATAATACTTCAACCGGCCCCGATTGGTTCCATAATCCAAATGGAACGGGGCCCTTCAAACTAAAGGTGTGGGAGAAGGAAAAGTTCCTTGTTTTAGAACGAAATCAAAACTATCATCTCGGTGCTCCAAATTTAGAATTCGTCAATTTCCGTTTCCTCTCTGCTCCTGGAATTCAAGGTTACGAGTCTGGTGAGATTGATATAGCACGAATTAATCCTTCAGAATTTAAACAATTCTTTAAACCTAATCAGCCCTTGAGAAAAGAGTTGATTTCATTCCAGAAACTATCTGTATTCTTTACAGGGTTTGATTCTTCGAAGCCCCCTTTCGATGATCCAAGCATCCGACGGGCGTTTGCGTTATCACTTGATCGGGACAAACTCACTGAAATTATGCCGCAGGGATCCGTCCAAAAAGCCAACGGATTTCTGCCCGAAGGCATTCTCGGTCATACTCCAAATTTCCCCGGCATTCCATACAACCCGGAGGAAGCTCGTAAACTTCTCTCGGCATCCCAATATGGCGGTCCGGCTAAATTACCACAAATTACATATACTGTTTCTAATGGGAACCAGACAGACATGCTCACTAAATCAGTGATACAGATGTGGCAGACAAACCTTAATGTGGAAGTAAAGGTCCGCCAAATCGACTCGAATGAGTATTTGAAAGAACTTACCCGAAAACCCGGAGAGATATTTAACTACCTCCTAATAGCTGCTTACCCGGACCCTGAAAGTTTCTTGGATAACCTCTTTAGGAACAGCGGTACCACCAACGTAGGGAAATATACAAACGAACTCGTTAACAGTCTGCTTGGACAAGGACAGGTGGAACAAATCAAACAACCCCGTGTGAATTTCTACCGCCAAGTACAACAGACCCTACTAAGCGATGTGGCTGGGATTCCACTTTGGTACGAGGGAAATTATATGTTAATAAAGCCTTATGTTAAGGGATATAGCACCATACCACAGGGCTTTATTAGACTAACAAGAATTACGCTAGAGCGGTAAATTTAATCATGGTAGGATAAAGACTTATATCTATTCTTGCGGGAAAAATGATGACTGAATATACAAAACCTTTGCCAATAATCTCTCCTATTAATCAAATTTGCTGGAATTCTGCGAAGAAACATGAGCTGCGTCTTCAACGATGTAACCTATGTGAAAGATTCTGGTACCCAAATAGCCATCAATGTCCTTACTGCTGGTCGCGAGACTACTCATGGAAAAAAGTAAGTGGAAGAGGTACCCTGAATTCGTGGGTGATTTTTCATCAACGTTATTATCAAGGATTCAAGGATGATATCCCATACAACGTAATTCAAGTGGAACTGGAGGAAGGACCACGTATCATCTCAAGTCTCGTGGGCGTTCAAAATGAAGAGATAACTATGGGTATGCCGGTAGAAGTCATTTTTGAAGATATAACGAAAGAAATAACGCTCCCAAAGTTCCAACCCCTCAAATAGCATATCCTTTCTTATTGACCTATTTCTCTCCAAGAGTCTTAAGCGTTTTAATCGGATATGTTAAAGTAATTGACTAGACACAATATTACACCTGTAGCTACCAGGTAACCTGACAACACCTGAAATCCGCCTCTCTACTTGGTTCTCTGTGAGATATAAACAAAACGTTGCCCTGCTGTCACACCAGAAAGAACTGTAATAAGTATTAAGGAAATAGCCAGATAGCCTGTTAACATACCAGCCGCCAAAACTATCAGCCGCTCAGGGCGCGTCATAAGCCCTATCTCCGCCTTAACACCAAGTCCCTCACCTCTTGCACGAATATAGCTAACCATAAAGGAGGCGACCATAGCGATAAATACTAAGACTACCTCCATGATCAAACCTTTATCATAGGAACATATAAGCAAACCCAATAGTACTGCTCCCTCTCCAAGTCGATCACATAAGGAATCGAGAAGCGCACCGAACCTACTCTCTTTACCCGTGCGTCTAGCAAGTGCACCGTCTAACATATCAATTGGCCCTGAAACCAACATAAGTATCCCTGCAATAACTAGTTCATCTATTGCAGCTAAGTACCCAATGCCTAAAGTAAAGATTAGACCAAAAACTGTAACCATCGTTGGGGTGACTCTAAGTACCTGAAGGACCTTCACTATCGGTTCCTCAAAATATCTTGCGCTAATGACCCTAGTTCGGTTTCTAATCATCACTTACACTTCCAATAAAGTATATTTAACGCCTACTGACTGAATTAGCTACACGGTGATTAGCAATCGCATCCTCATAGCACTCTAGTACTTTTTCAGTTACACGATCCCACCTATATTGCTCTACTTTAACACGCCCATTACGTGCCATTTCTTTCCTGAGATTCTTATTTCTAATAAGTTGATCAAGGGCTTTAGCGATTGCTTCTTCACTACGCGGTGGGACTAATATACCTTGAACCCCATCTTCAACAACATCTCTATACCCTTCAATGTCGGTCGCAACAATAGGTTTACTGGATGCCATTGCCTCACCTAAAACAATTCCAAAGCTCTCCTGCCCTACAGCTGGAGAACAAAAAATGTCCGCTGTACGGTAATAACGGCGTAGCATTTCCGGGGAAACTTTACCAACGAAAACCACATCCTGCACGTTACGTTCTGCAAGTAAGCGGTAGCATTCGCCTCCAGGGCTACCTGGACCAACCACAATCAGACGTATATAAGGATGGTCCCATTTTAGTAAGCTAATAGCTCCCAAAAGGTACTTTAGCCCTTTTCTTTTTTCCATACGTCCTACAAACAAAATGTTTAGTTTGCCATCCATGAATGCATCGAGAGGAGGCACTTTGCTGGCAAAGAAATCAACATCGATTCCATTCGGAATTATTCGATAATTAGCTGGAAAATGTCTGTTAACATATTCATGTGCGGAACGGGACACCGCTATATGAGTGTCTATTTTTTTAAACCAGTGCCCTAACGGGTATTTTGCAAACTGATAAAGCAAACCTCTCTGGTCAAAACGATGAAACGTACCAACATTCGGAACACTCGAAATACTCAACACCTCTAATGGAAGAACAGGAGTTAGTGGTTCATGCAAATGAATAACGTCAAACTCCTCTTTTCTAAGTAAAGATTTCACCTCTCCCATACGCCATACTGAAAGAGATATTCGTGCAACAGAACCTGAGCCACCACTAGGAACTGGAACTGAACTACCCACAGCAATAAGGTTCTTCAATCCAAGATTTTCGGTAGAGGTAGAAGGAGCAAGGATTTTGACTATGTGACCACGTTTTTCAAGGTGTTCACATAAACCAGAAATATGCGCAACAACTCCACCAGGATATGCGAAATCGTAGGGTGAAACAAGCGCTATTTTCATACGGTCGCCCGCACGTTCTAAGTGTCTTTTCAGTCAGACTCTACAGGGCTCGAATTATCTACCCCTTGTATGAAATCCTCAACCAAGTCATGGGCCACTTTATCGGTATACTGAACAGGTGGCGACTTCATAAAATAAGAAGATGGAGATAGGGCCCCTTTTTCTCCTCGATCCAAGGCAAGTTTACAGCACCGAATAGCATCGACTACGACACCTGCTGAGTTTGGACTATCCCATACTTCAAGTTTGAGCTCTAAATTCAATGGGACATCTCCAAAAGTACGCCCTTCCATCCGAATATAGCACCATTTGCGATCATCAAGCCAAGGAACATGATCACTGGGGCCAATATGAACATTATCTGAGCCAATATCTGAGCTGAGCTGTGAGGTAACAGAATTCGTCTTGGATATTTTCTTAGAAGTTAATCGATCTCTCTCCAGCATATTTAAGAAATCAGTGTTTCCCCCAAAATTTAGCTGGTAAGTACGTTCCAATTTAACGCCACGATCCTCAAATAGACGAGTAAGGACCCGGTGGGTAATTGTTGCTCCTACTTGCGATTTTATATCGTCGCCTATAACAGGAACCCCAGCCTTCTCAAACCTCTTCCGCCAATACTCTTCTCTGGCAATAAAAACAGGAACACAATTAACAAAGGCACAGCCAGCTTCCAAAATCTGCTCCACGTACCATTTTGTGGCTTCTTCACTTCCAACAGGAAGATAGCTTACTACCACGTCAACATTTCGCTCCTTGAGAATACTAACAATATCTACAGTGTCACCAGGCGCCTTAATAACGATATCTTCGACATACTTTCCAATTCCATCATGGGTCATCCCACGTTCTACTTTAACACCGGTCTTAGGAACTTCAGCGAACTGAACAGTATTGTTAGGTTCAGCAAATATAGCTTCACTAAGATCCTTACCAACTTTATTCTTATCTATATCAAAAGCAGCAACAAAATTTATGTCCCCGATATGATACCCACCCAAATTAGTGTGCATTAGTCCGGGGATAAAGCGGTCATCTGGAGCCTCACGGTATTTATGAACACCCTGCACTAAAGAGGATGCACAATTCCCTACACCAATAATGGCAACGTTCACCGCCCCCATTTTGATTCCTCCTTCAGCTATGAACCACTCTATAAATTGATTTGAACCCCTCATACGTTAGCACGTAAAACGAATCAGTCAATAGCATGCATACCATTTAAAGAAAGGCTACTTCACACATCGCTTTCCATGTGGCAACTTGACCCAACTCATTTAGAATGCTTAAATCCCAACATGTTTCACAGGAAGAGTCAATGAGTGTAAAAATTGGTGTTGCTCCAGGGCAATGGAGTTGGACTGATGGAGATAGAACCTTTTTCCGTTTCGCACAAGAGTGTGAAGAGTTGGGCTGGGACTCCATCTGGCTTACTGATCGCCTCGTATCGGAAAAACCAATTTTAGAACCGGTTGCAGCCATGGCTGCAATAGCCGCCACCACAAAGACTTTGAAATTCGGAAGCTCTGTCTTAATACCTTCGCTACGCAATCCAGTGGTACTTGCTAAACAACTGGCAACAGTAGATTTCCTGTCGGGAGGCCGTCTCTTACCAGCGATCGGCCTCGGATCTGAGGATTTACGTGAATATGAATCTGCTGGAATACGAAAAAAAGATCGCGCTGCCCGAACGGATGAAGGAATTCGAGTAATGCGTCGACTTTGGACAGAAAACAACGTAACACACCATGGCCACTTCTATAAAATGACAAATATTACTATTGAACCAAAGCCTCTTTTTCAACCATTTCTCCCTATATGGATTGGTGGACGTACCGAATATGCTCAACGGAGAGTTGCCCGCCTAGGAGATGGATGGATCGCCAGTACTGTTACTCCTAAAGAAATAGCAAATGGCATCAAAAACATTGGCCTTTACCTGGAAGAGGAAGGTCGTAGCATTGAAGAGGATCACTATGGAGTGATTTTAGGGACATATGCGGCAAAATCCCACGAAGATGCCATAGACATGATTTACACCTACACAAACCGCGTTAGAGAAGATATTCCTCTAGCAAACTATACACTTGCCGGAACTCCTGAACAGATTCTTGAAATGATTGAAGAATACAGATTGGCTGGTATAAGCAAGTTTATACTGCGACTAGCATGTAGAGAAACAGAATCACTAGACCAGTTAGCTTGGTTAGCAGAAACGATCGCAAAACCAATCAATTTAGCGAATTAAATCTCGTTCGATTCTCGCTCTAAAGGAATTCAGAGTCGCTTTGCTCCAATGTGGCTAGGAATTGCTCCATCTCTTCAGATAACTGGGGAAGCTTTCCCTCTTGTAAGCGCATACCTCTTTCCGAATCGTAGTTCGCTTCCAATTGCTCGATCATCTCTCGAACACTTGGTTCATATCGAGAGGCCTCGTCGAGCCGATTGTATAGGCGATCTGCACGTCGCTTGATCTGTTCAAGATCGAGGGAAAAATTGTATATTTTATCCATGATTTCTAGGAGAGCATACTGCCCCATATAATCCTCTCCCAACTGAGAGTAACTTGGGAGTTGTAGAACCATACTTATTGTCCCAATATTTCTCTTTTGGGCCTCTTGGGTAATCATCGCCACAATACTGGTTGGCCCTTGATAGGAACTTTTCCTTACTCCCATTTCTTCCAACTTTAGCTGGATATCTGGTTCACTACTCGAGCCTCCTGCAATAAGTGGACGAGTGTGCGGAACAGGAGCATACATAGAGCCAATCTGGCAATAGCGCTGAATACCCAATTTTTCCATCACAGCCACTACCGACTCAACAAAATCCTCACCCATATTATGAGGTTCTAGGGAATGAAGAAATACCAAATCTGGTTCGGTCTCTCTTTTCGCAACTAGAATAGTAGTGTTTGGAATTTGATATTCACGGTTCTCTTCTCTCCATGTAATTGTAGGGCGATATCGAGTGAAATCATAAAAATGTCCTGGACGTTTAAGTTTCGCAACTTCATTAGCACCGAACTGTTTTTCTAGCACATTGAGAGCTAAGGTGCCTACTGATCCAACATCAATCCAAGGCCTCAAGATAGCGATCATGTGAGGGTTATTGAGTTCTGGCAATGGCTGGCTAAATTCAAATGCCCCAATCTGCACTAGATATCCCTCCTTGAAAGCCGATTTTTCACCTCTATGGTTTAACTAACCACGCAAGAGGCATCGCAAAGTTAACATCTATTATAACATCCGATTTACGGAATACCTACACATTACCGAGGAAATGCCTCCGGAACACCTCCGTCCACTGTAAGAATACACCCTGTCGTCTTAGCTGACCGATCACTTGCAAAAAAGAGTGCAGCCTGCGCAACATCGGATGGAGTGATAAAGGTCTCAAGCAAGTTTCTCTTGCGATAAAAATCTTCCAAATCTGATACCCGGACATTATGAGCCTCAGCTCGTTCTCTACGAAGCTCTTCTGACCAAAGTCCTGAGTTCTGAAAAACAGCATCTGGATTAATAATATTACTACGAATACCATGCATACCATTTTCCATTGCTAACACACGAGCCACCTGTACTTCCGCGCTTTTCGCAGCACTATACGCCCCAAATCCACGTCCTGGGGCCAACACGTTTTTGGTCGCAATAAATACAAGACTTCCACCAAACCCTTGCTCTTTCATTATCTTTATCGCCTCTCTTGCAACCAATAAATGACCCGTAGCATTGACTTGGAGACTACGTTGCCATTCTTCTAAATCAATACTATCTAGATTTCCCGTTGGAGCGATTCCTGCATTCGAGACTAAAATATCCAACCCTCCATAAGCTAATGCAGCATTGCGAACTGCTGCCCTAGTCTGTTCTTCACTTGTCACGTCATGACGTACGGGAATAGTTCTCTCTGATCCAAACTCTTCATTTAATTGCGCACTGACCGCTTCAACTCCCTCATAGTCAATATCAGTAAGGACTAAATTGGCACCCTCCAAAGCAAATCTCCGCGCAATAGCCTGTCCGATACCATGAGCAGCTCCTGTGATAAGGGCAATACGCCTGGAAAGCTCGCGCTCTGGTGGCAACAACGACAGTTTATATAGTTCCTGGGGCCAGTATTCAGCATCATAAGCCTGCCTTTGAGTAAGCGAAGCATATCCGCCTAAGATTTCGGCACCTGCCATGATTGCAATTGTATGACGATAAATATCTGCAGTAACCAAGGTCTCTGATATATCTCGACCTACAGTCCACATGCCTAATCCGGAAACCAAAATAACACGAGGATGGGGACTCAGCATCTCTTGGTCAGCTTTGGCATACCGCCTAAACCACTCTATATATTTCTGTTCATATGAAACAACGTTTTTTTCTAAAACTTGGCGCACTTCATGGATATTGAATGGATCATTGCACTGTATAAGGACAGGTGTTCTCTTGGTACTTAGTAAATGATCTGGAGTCGCCGCACCAGCCTCGACAAGTTTTTGAGCCTTCTCGGATCCGATAAAATTAAGTGTATCTTGGTTACCATCAAACCTAACCACCATTCGGCCTCTAGAAACACCATCAGCGACTAAACGACGTATCATGGGTCCTACAGAGGCAATAGCGGCTTGTCTCTGTTCAGAATCCTGAATAGTATTTCCAAGAACACCAAAAACTGCTCTACCTTTGGCTTTTTGCTTTATGTATTCCTCTGCCTGACCAACAATGTCTATGTGTTCTTCATAGCTATTTTTAGGGTTCACACCCCAAGTGACAAGCCCATGGTTCAATAAAATCACCCCTTTGGCTTTTGGGTTTGTGAGAACCGTTTGTGCTACCTCTTTTGAGAGAAGGAAACCTGGCCGAAAATAAGGAACGATTGCGACGGAAGCACCAAAAACATCTCTAATTATCTGATCTGGTCGTTGGGTATTGGAAAGAGACAATATAGCGTCTGCATGAGTATGTACTACGCTAGATTGCTGAAGAAATGCATGGAGTAGCGTCTCAATTGAAGGTCTAGGAGCATCAGGTTCCATGAGACACCTAACCAAATAGTTGGTTAAGTCTTCATCTGCCATTTCTGATCGCTCGAAGAGAGGCAAAAGATCCTCTAGGTTAACCGCGGGGAAATTATCAGGCTGAGCAGTCCCCATATCAACCCCACTGCCCTTTATCAAAAGAACCTTCTTTTGAAGTCCCCGAAAGTCCGTTCCCGTCACCTTTAGTGAAACGTTCCCCCCGCCTCGCGTCACGAGGGCAGAATCAGCACCAACAATACGGGCCTGATAGACGAGAAGGTGCTCGCCTGAAAGACCTACAGCATCTTGTTCAAGCCATTGATTCCTCATATGTTTTTACCTGAGCATCTATTAAACCGCGATAAGGCTACAATTCTCGAGCCTTTATAGACTGGAAAACTGCATCAGCCTCCGCAGGAGACCCATTCTCATGAACGATATGACGTATCGCCCTAATCATTGCGGCGGGGTGATCATTCTGCCAAATATTCCTGCCGAGATTTACCCCTATAGACCCTTTCTGAATACCGTCATGTACAAACTCGAATACTTCAAGCTCGGTTTCCACAGACGGACCACCTGCCATAACAACCGGTACTGGACATCCCTGAACTACCTTTTCAAATCCCTCTGCGCACCAATATGTCTTTACTACTCGTGCACCTAACTCGGCAGCAATACGGCAACAAAGTGCTAAATAGCGTGCTTCCCTATTATCCAGCTCACGACCGACTGCAGTAACCGCCATTACCGGAATCCCATATTTCTCTCCTTCATCAACCAGTTTGGACAAGTTCAGTAAGGATTGACGCTCATAATCAGATCCTACAAAAATGGAGATCCCAATGGCAGCCACATTCAAACGTATCGCTTCTTCTATCGAAGTTGTTATCCCTTCGTTTGCCAAATCACTCCCTGCAATGCTAACACCGCCAGAAACCCTTAGAATGACCGGTTTGGCATTAGGCGCATCGACCGATGATCGTAATACTCCTCGTGTGACAAAAAGAGCATCCGAATAAGCAAGAATGGGTTCCAATGTTTTTCTCGGTTCTTCCAAATTGCTCGTAGGGCCCAAAAAGTATCCATGGTCGATAGGTAAAAATAAGCACCTACCATCCTCTTGGATTAGTTGCGACATACGATTAGCCATTCCCCAGTCCATGTTAAGCCTCTTCTTGCTAATGATTTTTAATAGATCTATAAAATTGTATTGAAGGTGATCAACCTAGAAAAAAACAGGGTGTTCTCAAACACTCATTTCGCTACTTTTTCCCATGCCTCCTCCAACCCACGTCTTGTCATTACTAGCGCCATTTGACGCTTATATTCAGCCGATCCCCGAACATCGTCAGACGGATCCACCTCATCCAATAAAGTTTCAACCGCATCTCGAATGCGTTGTGGTGTAGGCAGCTTCCCTTCAAGTATGTTCTCTGCCTGCCGTGCACGCAATGGCGTCGCACCGCAAGAGCCTAATGCAATCCTAACATTTTCACAATTGCCTTTAGAATCCGCAGATAACAGTACCGATACAGATACGGTCGCGTAATCATCCGCTGTACGAGGCAGAAATTTAATGAAAGCATGACCAACTTTACATGATGGGATAGGGACAACTACTTCTGTCAATGTTTCATTTGATCCTATACTTGTTTCGTAATAACCAGACGATAAATCCTCTATCAAAACTTCGCGTGTCCCTTCTGTGGAAGCCAAGATAGCCATCGCTCCAAGAACAATTAGTGCTGATTGTGGATCTTGGTTCGGATCCGCATGTGCAAGTCCACCACCCACCGTAGCCATGTTCCGTATACGTACACTAGCGACTCTGCTATATACTTCCGCCAAAAGCGGAAGACCCGCACGTACTAAGGGTGATGTTTCGACCTGACGATGGGAGGTCATAGCACCTATTCTCAACACCCCATCGCCTCTCTCAATAAAATTTAGATCTTGCACCCGACTTAATGCAACCAAGTGTTCCGGCTGAGATAACCGCATTTCCATCAACTGAATAAGGCCAGTTCCACCCGAGAGCAAACGAGCGTCCTCACCATGCTTATCAAGAAGTTTGTGAACCTCCACAAGGGTAGTCGGGCTATGAAGATCAAAGGCATGCATATTACTTACTTTTTCCTAAGGCATTCACAACCGAATCCAAAATTTTATAGTACCCCGTACAACGACACAGATTCCCCATCATCCACTCCCGAACTTCCTTCTCAGAAGGATAAGGGTTTTCTTCCAATAGTGCCTTAGCAGCAATTATTTGGCCTGGCGTACAAATCCCACATTGGAATCCCCCATGGTCTATGAAAGCTTGTTGAACTGGGTGTAAACGATCATCCCCGGCAATGCCCTCAATAGTGGTTATTTCCTGACCATCCGTCAACACCGCCAAATACAGGCACGATGCAATCATCTTCCCATTCAACAAAACCGTGCACAACCCACACACACCTACACTACAACCTTCTTTCGTTCCTGTAAGTTGCATGCCATAACGCAACATATCAATTAACAAACGACGGTCTGGCACAGTAAGTGTATGCTTTTCCCCGTTAATTTTAACCGTGATTCTCTTTTCCATAGCACAACATATTATCATACAAAGCCTTGGAAAAAGATGTGATTGAGACAACCTATTAAGATAGGCTATACTACCCATTCTATACAGTGCCAGGAGGTGCCGATGGCTAATTACACAACTATTGGGATGTCTGTTGCTCAGGTTGAAGGACCCAACAAGGTCACCGGTCAAACGAAATACCCAGCGGATATTATCCTCCCAGGGACCCTTTGGGGTAAGGCTCTACGTAGCCCATTGCCACATGCCCGTATAGTCCATATCGACACTTCAAAAGCAAAACTTATACCAGGCGTTCATGCAATCATCACAGCTAATGATATTCCTGACACCAGAATAGGTAGACGCCTGCTTGACCTTCCCGTTCTCGCACGAGATAAGGTTCGCTTCATAGGAGAAAAGGTTGTAGGAATAGCGGCCGAAGATCCAGATATAATTGATGAGGCGATTGACCTCATTGATATCGAATATGAAGAGCTTCCGGCAGTATTTGACCCGTTAGAAGCCTTGAGGCCAGATGCTCCTATTATTCACAATGAGATCAACAAATATGAAGGTCTTCCCGAGCTAGTAAAAGAGCCAACGAACCTCTTCTCGCAAGTAGTGTTAAGCAAAGGGAATCTAGAACAAGGCTTTGCTGAATCTGACAAAATCTTTGAGCACACATTTACCGTACCTTGGGTGCACCAGGCATATATGGAACCACATGCATGTATGGTACACATCGATGATTCAGGGAAAATACAGGTTTGGGCTAACAATAAAGCACCTTTCCTTCTCCGGGACCAACTTGCCAAATGTATTCTCGTCAAACCAGATCAGATCTGTGTAAACGTTACAAATATTGGTGGTGACTTCGGAGGAAAAGGGTCCTCAATGGATGTACCTCTTTGTTATTTCCTGGCTAAGGATTCAGGACTTCCAGTAAAGATGGTGATGAACTACATGGATGAGTTCATCGCAGGTAACCCACGACATCCTGCCAAAATAACTATCCGTACCGGTGTAAAAAATGATGGCACACTGGTAGCCCTCAAGGGCAGAGCGATATTTAATAGTGGTGCATATGGAGCTTTCAAGCCATCACCAACAGTGAACTTGCCTGGGGCCGTCGCACTAGCAGGATCATATCGGATTCCAAACGTATCTATCGTTGCAGAGTGCGTTTACACCAATACTATTCCATGTGGCCATATGCGATCTCCAGGAGGACCACAAACGAATTTTGCAGTCGAGTCTCATATGGACATCATAGCCAATGAATTAGGCCTCGATCCACTTGAGTTCCGCATCCGGAATGTGTTACAAGAGGGAGATTCAGTAGTTTCCGGGCTTTCTTTTAAGCAAGTAAAGGGAGAGGAAACGCTACGACGAGCAGCCGAAGCTGCAGGGTGGGGGCAATCTAAACCTAGCCCTCTTATCGGTAGAGGCATCGCCATCTACGATCGAAAAACAGGTGGTGGTCAGGGCAATGGTGCAATCATTATTAACCCTGATGGCACAGCAACCCTGCTCAGTTCCACGTTCGACCAAGGCTCAGGAACACCGACTATTCTCCGTCAAATAGTGGCAGAGGAACTTACTCTTCCTCTGGCAGATATCCAAATAGTCACACTAGACACCGACTCCGGTCCATTCGATGGTGGTGTTGGTGGAAGCCGTGTAACTCATATGGCTGGTCAGGCTATTCTGAAAGCAAGTGAAAGCATCCGGGATACCCTTATTGGTTTGGCGGCAAACCTTCTAAACTGTGAAAAGGATAGTGTGCATCTCCAAAATGCTCACTTCTTATCTGATAGGGATGAAACAAGGAGAATTTCCATAAGAGAAGTAGCGAAAGAAGGGATAAAGCTCTTCGGTAAAATAGAAGCTAGAACTATCTATACACCTAAGGAATCGGACGAGACAACTTCATTTTGCGCACAAGTAGCCGAGGTAGAAGTTGATAAAGAAACAGGACAGATTAAACTAAGACACTTTGTGTCTGTCAATGACATAGGAACAGTTCTAAACCCCATGGCACTTCACGGTCAAATAGAGGGTGGTATAGCCATGGGCCTAGGATATGCTCTCATGGAAGAACTAAAAATAGAAGATGGACAAGTTGTTACAGCCCACTTTGGGGATTACAAGATACCAACAATGCAGGATATGCCGCGTCTTACAACGATATTATTAGAAGACCCTACAGGCCCCACCCCCTATAAAGGCAAGGGAATTGGTGAGACTCCTAACTGCCCCACGGCACCGGCTATTGCAAACGCAGTCGCTGATGCCGTAGGCGTGCGGATCATGGATCTTCCAATCACTGCGGAGAAAGTATTCCAAGCGTTGAGGGCTCAGGGGAAATCCTAACTACGCATGCTTTGCAAATTCTGGGGTTTGATAATAATGAGGACCATCGTAGACTTCCACAAGCAGGGAATCTTCTTCAGCCTCAGTTGGGCCATGAGGATGGTCTTTGGGATTCCAATAAAATTTTCCTGGTGTCAAAACAACGTCACTGGTCGTGTACCGATAACGCCCCTTTAAGCAATACATAAACTGGTTAGAGGCATGTATGTGTTGACTCGGCACACCAGAGCCTTTCGCCACCTTGAAAAGAGCAATCGAGAAACCAGTTTCCGCATTTTCCCAAAGGGTTTTAACAAACGCACCTGGCCTACTCAAGGCCTTCCAGCCTGTATCGTCATCAGCCTGTATTAAAACCTCTGACATTTCGGGCATCTCTGACATATTCTCCTCCTCTAACTAGGAATAGCTGCAATTGCCTCTATCTCAATCTTGCATTTAGGTCTTACAAGACTCGTTACTTGCACAAGAGTACTAGCAGGTAAATTCTCTCCAAAGTATCTGAAGCGAACACTGTGAATATCCATAAGTCTATCCAGTTCAGTAACATATACAGTAACTCTAACAACATCCTTCAAGCTCATTCCCTCGGCTTCTAATAGACTCTTCATTTGATCAAGGGTAGATTCAGTTTGCTCAACAATATCTCCATCCTCAGCAGGTGTTTCTGATGCTGTGAAGCCAGACAAGAAAAGAAATCCATTGGCCCGAACAGCATGGCAAAACGCTCCAAATGGTTTCTTGAGATGTGGATATACCTTAGATTCCATTTTTGTATCCCTTTCTATCATGCATCACCAAACTATTGTGCTTTCAATCTACGGAATAAGTAACAGCTTCCCGGTCGTATGGCGCCCCTCAAGCTGCGTGTGTGCCTCTGCCGCATCCTTTAAAGAAATCCTATCATGAATTCGAAGTTTAAGTTTTCCAGTTTTAATCCATCCAAGGATATCGTTCGCTCGATAAAGCATTTCCTCTCGAGTCGCCGTATAGTCGTTAAGGCTAGGGCGAGTTAAGAAGACAGACCCTCTACGATTAAGGATAGCGGTATCAACGGGAGGGACACTACCGCTAGGATTGCCAAAAGCGATTATGTAACCCCTACGAGCAAGACAAGCTAGGCTTTTGTCAAAAGTAGCTTCCCCTACTGATTCGTACACTACCTGAACACCAAGACCAGATGTAATTTCCTTAACTGCTTGTTCAAAATCCTCCTTGGTATAGAGAATCACATGATCCGCTCCTGCTTCTTTGGCAAGGCTCGCTTTAGCCTCGGTAGAAACTGTTGTGATAACACGTGCACCAAGTGATTTGGCAATCTGAATTATAAGAAGCCCAGTACCACCTGCTCCCGCATGAACTAACATGGTATCTTCAGGCTTGAGAGGGTATGCAGAATGGCAAAGGTAGTGAGCCGTCATACCCTGCAACATAGCAGCTGCACCGGTTTCCGCATTAATTCCTTCAGGTAATCTCACTAAACGCTTTGAGGAAGCAACAACCTTCTCTGCATAAGATCTGGGAACCCCAGCGTAAGCCACCAAATCCCCCGGAACAACCTCAGTAACATCCTTACCAACATCAACTACAGTGCCTGCACCTTCAAGGCCTGGAATAGTCGGCAAGGGTATCTTCAACAATCCCGATCTGGTATACACATCAATATAGTTCACCCCTACCGCCTGCAATTGAATTAATGCCTGATGATCACCAGGGGTTGGGTCGGGAACATCCTCGTATTGAAGTACTTTCGGGCCACCAGACTCTGATACTTGAATAGCCTTCATCCAAACTCCTTTCCTTTTCGACTAAAGAGTGAACTCTAACAACTCGCTTCCAGCATGTCTAGTGAAACACCGTTATGGTGACCAATTAGTAACAAAGATGATCCAACCTGGTTAGGTGCAAATACAACCATAAAGATGACATAGTAATATCAGGATAGTACTATGCTCTTCTATCTATTTCTTGTAAGGGGGTTTTATCACATGGGAAATTCTACGTTAAAGATTGAAGGTGCACGTTTTATTATCACAGTTGATAAAGGCCGTCGAATTATTGAAAATGGCTCTATCCTAATTGAAGGACAAAGAATCACAAGGGTTGGTAAAGCAGATGAAATGGCAAATGTAACTGCGGATCGGACCATTAACGCACATGAGATGGTTATAACTCCCGGCTTTACCAATGGCCATATGCATGTCAGTTACGCTCACGCAACTCGTGGGATTTTTCCCGATGACCTTGGGCCTGAGTATCTTCCAAATGTATTCCGTCTACAATCAATCATGACCGAGGAAGAGGAATACTACACTTCTCTCTTGGGCATTACAGAACTTCTGAAATATGGAACCACTACCTTCGTGGATCCTGGTAGCACAAAATTTCTAGATGTTGGATTACAAGCATACGAAAAGTCCGGATGCCGAATTATCGTTGGATGGCAAGTAGTAGATAGACCAAACCCTCTGAATCTTCCCATATATTCAACGCAGGAAGCCATCGAGTGGATAGAGAAAACTATCCAAACCTATGATCACCGTCTTGATGACAAGGTTCGCGCTTGGGCAATGCCCTTTTCTGCAGGCTTCGCCTCTGATGAATTACTCATAGCAGCAAAGGGTTTGGCAGACAAATACGGAACTGGAATGACGCTGCATCATGTAATACGACCTGAGAGCGCCGATGCCTCGATGAAACAATACGGAAAGAGACCAACGGAACATTTAGAAGACATCGGAGTCCTTGGACCAAACCTGTTACTTTCACATGCGATGGGCTTAGATGAAGCAGAATTGGATGCCATACAACGAACTGACACCAAGGTGGTGATGAACCCGACAGCTGCCGTCAAGGGAGGAATGGGAATCGCGAGCAATGGTATGTTGCCAGAAATGATAGAGAGGGGAATCGGTGTCGGTATCGGTACAGATGCTGGTAACAACTCGAACCTTGTAGAAAGTATGAGAGCTATGTACCTGATGGCAATCCTGTATAAAGATGGGCGCCAAAATGTGAAGATGATCCCCGCCGAAACAGCGATCGAACTTGCAACTATCAGCGGCGCAAGATCGTTAGGCCTAGATGACCAAATTGGATCGATAGAGACAGGGAAAAAGGCTGACCTTGTACTATTCGATACTAAACGACCTGAATGGCGTACCCTTTTTAACCCAGTGAATAACTTGGTTTACAACGCCGATGGCAGAAGTGTCCATACCGTTATTGTAGATGGGCAAGTGGTCGTTGAGAATCATACTCCAACCTTCGTCAATGAATGGGATTTGATCAAAAAAGTACAAAAAATTGGTGAAGACATGCTTGCTAGAACAGGAATAACCTTTCCTCAACGATGGCCAATAGTGTAAATGCTTCTTGGGAAATTATAGGGAGTACTCATATAGATTATGGATCAATTAAACAGGAAATTAGGTGTGAGCCTCGGAAGCCGCCTGCAATGGTCTGACGAAGAATTCGTACGAGTTGCTCAACTGGCAGAAAAATTGGGCTATGATTCTCTCTTGCTCGCTGAATCTTGGGGCCGGGATCATTTTACGGTTCTGTCACTCATGGCAAAAAACACATCTCGCATCTTACTCGGCACAAGCATCACTGGGCTTTGGGCACGGAGCCCTGCAGCCCTTGCCCAGACAGCTTCATCCCTAGATACGATGGCCGGTGGCCGCCTCATACTTGGACTTGGTACGGGAAATCTCCTCGTTGTCGAACAATGGCATGGACTAAAACCTGAAAGACCAGTAAGGCGAATGCGTGAATTCATTGAAATTATGCGTATGATATGGCGTGGAGAACGTATGAAATATGAAGGTGAGATTTTCAAACTGGATGGAACATTTACACCAGCATATAAAGGGCCACGTGACTATATACCAATCTATATTGGTGCCAGCGGACCCAAGCTAACACAACTTGCAGGTGAAATATCGGACGGTTGGATGCCTACACATGTGGATATCTTTAAGCTTGATGTGCTAAGAAGCGAGCTAGATATAGGGGCTCAAAAAGCTGGCCGCGATCCTAGTAACATCAGCATCACTCCTGGCATCGCAACGGTCGTTTCGGATAATCCCGGACCAGCACGCGAACGTGCTAAAGGACGACTCGCACTATATGTCGGAGGTCTTAGTGACAAGTACCACGAATTAATGATTCGATACGGTTTCAAAATTGAAGCCGACAAGATAAGGGCTGCGTGGAAGAAGGAAGATTACTCATCAGCTACGACTGCTGTAAGTGAAGAAATGCTGGACCATTTCGTCATCGTGGGTAACGCTGAACATTGTCAGAAGCAACTCGAAGTATGCTACTCATCCGGAATCGATCACCCGCGAATAGCTCTAGATGAATCTACTCCTATGGAAGATGTCTATAAAAGCCTTGAGATTTTGGCTCCCGAAAAAAGATAGCGTGCAAAGAGCACATATTTATATAACATGGCTTTGAGTGAGAATCTTGTATGGTCTCATTTTTAATGCGACCATACCCCCAGTATCTAGCGACTGGTGTACGAATTCTCTTCCCCTCTTCTCACCTAAGTACCTCGTACTGATTGAATAGCAACGATCTTCCACACCATCTACACTTATCTCACACTTCCCACCTGCAACCACGTAGGAATATGGATCATCATGTGTAGCAATGCATAAAGTAACTCGTGGATCACGACAAAGGTTACGGGCCTTCACTGAGTTTCGTTCAAAAACACAATGGAATAGCTCCCCATCATACTCATACCAAATAGGAGTCACTTGCGGGAGCCCATCTGTACCAACAGTAGTCATACTGGCTACCAGCGGTCTAAACAGAAACTCATTAAACTCTTTCGAATTCATCTCTGCCATATATTGACCCTCACTCTCTCTTTGTTCTTAGCCTGATCCTTTATCTCACTAACGGCTTTATTTCATATATAAAAAGTTCCATCCGTTCAAACCATTCCTCAATAGTATTACCTCGAAACCGCACCATAAGATCACGAACCCCAAGCTCTGAAAACACACTGATGTCATCTGCGATTTGTTCTGGAGTACCGGTAAAAGCAACTCTTTCACCAGTGGAGAGGTGTTGCGCTTCACGATCATTGTAAAATCCTGCACTATACCCAAGCCCTACCTCAGATGGATCTCGATGGCTCTCTTCCGCATACCTATGTATGCGCTCTACTGCGGCTTTAAATTGTTTAGGCGTATGCAGGGGGAATCTCGGGTTATTACCAGTAGGGTACCAAACATTCCCAATCTGTGATGCACGCTTCATTGCTGGTGTGCTTTCTCCTCCTACCCAAATAGGTGGATAGGGCTTCTGAATCGGTTTAGGCTCAAAATATATATCGGAAAACTGTACATACTTACCTTTAAACTTGGGGTCATCTTTAGTCCATAATTCAATGAACGCTCGCACATATTCGTTGCTCACAGAACCGCGCTCTTCGAATGGAGGTGCTCCTAAGGCCTCGAATTCCTCTCGCATCCATCCTGCACCTATTCCAGCTATCAGCCTTCCTCCGGACAAAAAATCTATCGTTGCCAGCGCTTTGGCGGTATAAATGGGACCCCGATATGGAAGAATGGTTACGGTAGTGAGTAACCTAATCGTAGTAGTTCTGCTTGCCAAAAAACTCAAGACAATGAGGTGTTCAAGCCAGCCTCTAGAGATACCAGTTGGCCAGACACCTGTTTCCGTATAAGGATACTTAGATTTAACATCCCTTGGAAGAACAACGTGATCTCCTACGCCTATGTAGCTAAACCCCAATTCTTCAGCGCGTTGGGCCAGAATTGTTAAAGCTTCCGGTGTAGCCAGCTTCCCTGTTCCGGGGAGTGCAAAACCATAGTCCATGAACATACCTCCTGACTATCATGTTATTATGTATTCTAGCAAGGAGGCAGGTCAATGATTGAACGTATAATAGGCGCTACCCTTCTAAGAGTTAAGGTTTACGAGGAAGTTGAGGCTGATAAGTCAGCCACCTTACAAGCTATGGGTGTGGTAATTTTATCTGCACTTGCAACTGGTATTTCTCTACCTAGTTTCTTGGGTTTCCCCATCTCAATATCTGGTCTCATAGTAGGTGTTGCTTCATCTCTGATCGGATGGGCTTTACTCGCTTGGATAACATATATGGTCGGAACACGGCTGTTCCCGACTCCAGAAACTAAAGCTGATTGGGGAGAATTAGCACGAACTTTGGGATTTGCACAATCACCAGGAATACTGAGAGTCCTCGGTATTGTACCTGTAATTGGTCCTATTATCTTCTCAATAGCCTCTATATGGGGAATCGTCACTACAATTATTGCAATCAGACAAGCGCTTGACTACACCTCTACATGGAGAGCTATCAGTGTGACATTAGTGTCTTACATGCCGTATGCATTGATAATGGCAATAATTAGCTTCATACTTCCTACCTTTTAGTTAAAACCTTTATCTTCCTGTCCGTTTCCCAACAGAGGCAGAAGTACTAATAGACCTATTACGAAACCACAGAAAACTGCCAACTCTTTTAGAACGTCTCCAAGGTTTTGGCCATATATCATAATGTACTGTTTACATATCTGATAATATATTCCCTAGAATCTGTAGATCCTACAGATATATCCAAATTCTCTGTAGCCAATTCAAACTAATCAGAAAAGCGAGGAAACATGCCGAAATACAGTTGCTCAGACTGCGGAATGGAAGTTGCAAACATCACGTGTGGGAAATGCGGTTCAGAACTCGAGTACAAAATGCTTACGAAAGATGATGGAAGTTCCGTCGGAGTGTCCGAATGCCCTAAGGGGTGCGGAAGGATAAAATCACCCGTATGCCATGGCCATGATATGACCGCAGCGGTTTAGCTTGAAACAACAAGCTTATAGCACAACCGAGATCATTCCCCTAACCTGTAGGTTGTATCCCTCTATCTTATCCACAACTGGAAGGCCTCTACTATTACGGTACTGAGGTAGCTTTCTTCTTTATACTCTGGACTTTCCATGGAACTCAATGCCGATAACCAAATAGATTTTCTGACCGATGCAAACCAACTATGTGAACTCACATCAGTTTTACGTGAAGAAAAAATCATCGCAGTTGACACTGAGTCTGATAGTAGACATAGACACCCAGAAAAGGTCTGTTTAGTTCAAATAGCCACTAGTAAAAAAGTGTATCTGATTGATACGATTTCAATCGAAAATCTGAGTGGTATTGGCGAAGCGTTGGCGAACAATAGCATAATTAAAATCATGCAGGGGGCTGATTACGACATAAGGTGCCTCGACAGACAATGGGGATTCCGTATTCGGAATATTTTCGACACATCGATTGCAGCACGCTTCGTAGGTATGGATAGATTCGGGTTATCAGCCTTAATCGAAACTTTGCTCGGGATAAAGATACCTAAGGATGCCCGCATCCAAAAAAGTGACTGGTCAGAACGACCTCTTAAACCTGAAGCGTTAAGCTACGCTGCCACAGACGTTTGGTATCTTCCCGAGATCCATGAAATCCTGAAAAAACAGCTCTCTACTCTGGGAAGAAGTGATTGGGTTTCCGAAGAGTGTTCTCGTTTAGAACAGATTCGGCATACACCTCCAGACCCTGATACAGCATTTTTGTCATTGAAAGGCACTGGCAAGTTCAATGGACAAGCAAAAGCGATCCTTCGCCGCCTTTACCTACTTCGCGACTCTGAAGCACGACGACGTAATCGTCCCCCTCATTATGTCTTACCGAACGAATCTTTAATCGAGTTAGCCTTAAACCCGCAGTCTGACTTTTCTAAAATACCCCAACTCAAAAATTCCCCAACAAACCATTTTGGCATGTTGCTGATAAAAGCATTACGAGAAGGCCTCACTGACCCACCAATAACCATTTCCTCACTGAAGCATCGTAAGAAAAAATCTATGACACCTGAAGAAACCATTCGTCTCCAAAAACTCAAGGAATGGAGAAATGATAGAGCAACAGCCTTAAACTTAGAGCCGGGTTTAGTGTGGCCACTGATAAGTTTAGAAAGACTAGCAAGGTCTCCAGATTCTCTGGATCTTGAGAGGAAATCTCCTGAAGTGCGAACTTGGCAACGAAACCAATTTCTCAAAGAACTCCATCTTGCTCTTCCCTCAATCTACAAGTTCTCCTGCCTTTAGGGATTTTTGTCTATTCATCGTATGATGAGAATGTTATTAATAGTAAACAAAGTGATTCTGGAGGGAATCCATGACCACTGAAAATTATCTTTCCATGACACTTGGGGAAGCGATATTTAGTCAAAGGGCTATCCGTCGATTTAAACCAAAACCAGTCCCTTACTCCCATATTCGTCATATCCTTGAGGCTGCTATCCGTGCACCAAGCGGAGCAAACGATCAACCCTGGCACTTTATCGTAATAAGGAATTCAAAAGTTCGTGCTGAGTTTGGTCAATTGTATCGAGAAGCTTGGTGGAAAAAGCGAAAAGACGCAGGGGTTCGAGGCCCAGAAGACATACCAATAAATAACCGCATTGCACAATCCGCTATGCGGCTAGCCGACGAAATCGAACATGCTCCCGTAATAGTACTGGTATGTGCAACTGAATTGGGATCCCGAGGAATGGGATCAGTGATCCCTGCAACACAGAACCTGTTGCTCGCAGCTCGTTCACTTGGCATCGGTGGAACAATAACCACATTGCATCCTGTAGTCGAAGAGAGGATGAAAAAGCTATTCGAGATACCAGAAACCGCCCAGGTAGTCTACTGCATTCCTCTCGGTTATCCGAAAGGAAAATTTGGCCCAACTAACAGAAGGCCTATTGATGAGGTTTGTTCAGAAGGAAAATGGGGGCACCCACTAGAATAACAGATGTGCTTTATAAATCACCCTATTAATAGCCAAAACTTTATTTGCCACTAGTAAGAACTTTGAGGAAACCTATCGCGATACAACTCAGTGGATTTAATCCATATTTTAACTTTGGTCCGCCACGCTCAGAAGCGCGTTCACACGAGCCCAGTAAACTATTAATTTCGGTGTTCGTGATTACCGATATCCCAAAATCAAGGGATGGAACATAAACGTACGGGGATCTCAGCGAATCCGAAACTAATATAACCGTGGGTGTTTCGGCATGCGTGACAGACCTATGGAAATAAGAAGAGGGATGTCTACCCTCCCCCCCTAGAATATTCGTGAAGATATAAGGCTAAATAATACAAGAAATGCAATAATTCCGATAAGCCAAGTTTTATGGTTCCATTTTTCCATAAGGCAATTCTAGCAAATGACGTGGGGAGGTAGCTATGAGAAACCCATCGCCTGAAAATGAAAAGCGACTTAAGGGGGACTTTAAAAATCCAGATCGTCTACGGAAACGATGGTTCTATATAGCCGGTGGTGCCTCAGCTGGTTGTCTCCTTAGTGGGACACTAGTATTGCCTGTAATGAGTGCTGTTACCCAGAGGTTGATGAATGATATGTGTGGATTAGTATTTTCCATAGCTGGCATTGTAGTCGGTGGATGGCTGGGCAATCGGTGGTTTAAAAAAAAGAGCAAGAGCTAGCATTGAGTCTATTTACGATTTCGCCAGTCCTTTGGATGATTTCCCTGAAATAGAATAGCTTAAAGGGATTCATGCAAAAAAAAAATTGAATTTTAGCTTACAACAAAGATAAATAACCAATGGATCAAAACTACTGGATCTACTCGAACAATCAGATGCCATTCATGGAGAGGTTGATCCTTAATTAAATGGACGTGCGTGAGGATTAAAAAGTATCACGGTGTGATAGAAGGTAATGTTACTCAGTAACACCCATATTGGCCTATTTGTTCAATGTTAATCAAACAACGCTATGTGACCGAAAGAGGCCGAATGAATCCCGCCTTTTCCTACATCTTGATTTTCATTTTTAATTGATCTACTTGCTGAGGCTTCATTTCTTTCAAAAGAGGCATAATTAGCACTAGTACGGCGGAGATAGTTGAGAGCATCATGATTCCGGTGTTCAGAGAACCTGTAAGCTCACGAATAAAACCTAGTAGGAACGGCCCACTAAATCCTCCTATTTCGGCTGCAGCAAAAAATAGGCCTGCCGCTGCGCCAATTCGTTTGGCACCTATTTTAGGTGTTTCCATAAGTATGAGAGTTTGTATTGGCATCATAGGCCCACGTACCATACTTGAGATTATTACGAATAGGATTAATATAGGGCCGGTTGTGAAAACAAGGCCTACCCCGGCCACTGCCGCAATTACTAGAAGAACTGCCATGGTTAGAGCGCGATAGCCTTGCCTGGCAATTGGAGGAATGATTAACAATCCGGAGATGCCAATTGCGGTACCTAGAGCTGCCCAGGTTCCGGCTTCTGTTATTGTCATGCCTCCGTCTGTTAACAAAGTCGGGAGCCAGTTGCCTAGACCATGGTTCAATAGAAACGTTGCAAAAGCCATGACTAGAACCACTTTAACGTTACGGATTCTTAACAACTCGCTGATTACCGTGAGAGTTGATGTATTATCGTCTCTTTGGTTATATTCGGTCGAATTTGTTAATGGTGATTCTTTTGAGAAGACCCACCACGCAATGGCTACGATCAAGATTACTGAGCCGTAGACTATTGATATCCCTCTCCAGCTTCCAATGAGCGGCACTACAACCCCCCCAGCAGTAGCTAAAGCGACAGCGGTGCCAGTGAGAGGTCCTGTAGTATAAATTCCTGCGGCTATATTCCGCTCGTTTCCTTGAAACCAAAGAGAGACTATCTTTGGTGCACCTATCGAAATGATTGGCCCACCGACTCCGAAAAGGGCTACAGCAAAGAGTAGGGTATAGAAGTCCTGAGCCAGGCCTCGTAATATTAAAGAAATCAACACTACGATGATGCCGAGTCCCAAAGAATGTCTTACTCCTAGACGATCAACGATAGCCCCAAGTGGCGATGCTGTAAATATGTAAACAAACTGCCATGCTCCTAATATCAGCCCCATTTCACTGTAAGACATGTTTAAATCTTTGATAATTGGTTCTACGAGTGGAGCTATGCTGCCTGCGGTCAAACCGAAGGAAGCATATAGTAGCCAAATCAGAAATAGCATAATCCAACGATATCGCTTCACGTTTATATCGAGGTGATTTGGAATATGTTTAATACTCAAAGGTGTATCACAAATCAGCTTACCCTCTGGTTTAAATTAGGAATTATTAGAAGAGGTTCATTGTTAGTTAATTCTGTATTAATACCGGCTTAGTACTAATATGTTCTAAAAATTCATTGATTCTCGGAAGTTGGTCGCAAGAATACACGTTGCCTTCCTATACCGTAGGTCGGCTGTCATCACCTTCACCGCCAATTTCAACATAGCGCTGGCACCAGCTTCAGCCATATGGGGAGGCAAAATCCAATCTGCCCCGACCTTCTGCTGCTTATTCAGGAGGCCAATACGGCCTATTTCGTATCTAAAGTAATGGTGCCGAAGGTGAGAGTCGAACTCACACGCCCTTGCGGACAATGGTTTTTGAGTTCGTTACCAACCGTTCTTGACCGTCCTTATACTACCACTGACATCCGCATCCTAGCCACTCTCCGTATCTGGATCGGACGCCCACGGGCTTCAGTAACACCTCAGCACCCCCTTGGCAAACGGCTCAAACTTAGGGGGTAAATTAGGGGGTAAAAGTTGCGTGGCGGTTTTGGGATTCTTGTCTTGCTGTTGGTTGTGGTGGGTTAGTGGTTGTCGGTCTGTTGCTGATTGGTCGTAGTGGTGTCGTTATTGTTGGTTGTGATGTGCTGCTTGTTAGTTGGTTGTTGTGGTTGTTTTACGATGTTGGGGTATGGCTTGTTACTTGGTGGTTTGGGTATGTCTATATGCGTGACAAACCTTTAGAAATAAAAAGGAGTTGTGGTTAAACCAGTGTTGAATCTGCATCGTCATAGTGCTAGATAGAACCCGTTACTGTGCGTTCCATACCCTTAAAAAAAGGGTGTATCGAATTGTCTGCTATTAAAAAAAGGGAGAGCTGTTATGGATAA
>Ga0114996_10000496_pt1 | contig 54556 bp, 45 predicted proteins | sample ArcticOcean_MG_C_4_FD_87039 | JGI IMG/M metagenome (GOLD analysis project Ga0114996, IMG submission 87039) | Marine microbial communities from western Arctic Ocean - ArcticOcean_MG_CB4_134 | ecosystem: Environmental > Aquatic > Marine > Oceanic | place: Arctic Ocean: Canada Basin | collected...
TGTTTTACAAATACCTCTAGTTATGAGTATTTGGGATGATGAATACGGAATCTCTGTTTCTAATAAGCAACAAACTACAAAATCAAATATTTCTGAGGCATTATCTGGTTTTGAAAAAACTTCAAAAAAAGATGGTTTCGAAATAATTCAGGTTAATGGATGGGACTACCCTTCTTTAATTAAAGCTTATTCTAGGGCTGAAAAATTCACGCGTATTAATCATATCCCAGTTATAGTTCATGTTATAGAGCTTACTCAGCCACTTGGGCACTCTTCCTCAGGATCACACGAGCGTTATAAGTCTAATTCTAGACTAGATTGGGAAAAGAAGTACGATTGTAATTTGAAATTTAGAAACTGGATCCTTGAAAATAAAATATCAGATAAAAATACACTTGATAAAATTGATTCTGAAGCAATTTTAGTTGCTAAAAATGCAAAACTTAATGCTTGGAAGAATTATCAAAATCCAATTAAGAAAGAACTTAAAAATATTAACACTCACCTTGAATCAATGTATAAGGCTAGTTCAAAATCAGTATCTATACAAATTACCAAATCAGAATTGGCTAAGCTTGATAGTCTTGGTTACAGGGAAATTTTATCTACAGGAAGATCTTTATTGCCATCAATTTCAAAACTTAACCACCAATCAAAGATTAAATTCATAGAGTATTTAAAAAATATTTCTCAAACATTACAGCCTAAATTTTCATCTGAATTATATTCAAAGGAAATTGAATTTAATCAAGTCTCTCCTAAGTACTATAAAGAACCTAACTTAGTTGATGGAAGAGTCATTTTAAGAGATAATTTTGATGTTTTATTGTCAACAAATGATCGTTTATTGATTTTTGGACAAGATTGTGGTCAAATTGGAGGGGTAAATCAAGGTTTAGAAGGACTACAAGCAAAACATGGGGAATTACGTGTAGCTGATACCGGAGTTAGGGAAGCTACAATTATCGGTCAGGGCATTGGTATGGCTCTTAGAGGGCTTAGGCCAATAGCTGAAATTCAATACTTAGATTACATTCTTTACTGTGTACAGATTTTAAGTGATGATTTAGCTTCATTAAGCTATAGAACCCATGGACAGCAAGTTGCTCCTTTAATAATAAGAACTAGAGGCCATAGATTAGAGGGTATTTGGCATTCTGGATCTCCAATGGGAGGAATGATTAATCTTTTAAGAGGGATATTTATATTAACACCAAGAAATATGACAATTGCTGCAGGAATGTATAATTCTCTTTTAAAATTGAATCAGCCTGCTATAGTTATTGAAACATTAAATGCCTATAGATTGAAAGAAAAACTACCCACAAATATTGGTTTATTTACTTCTTCTATTGGTGAGATTGAAGTTTTAAAAGAAGGAAAGGACATTACTATAATTAGTTATGGTGCTACTATTCAATTAGTTATAGAGGCCTCTGATCAACTTGAAAAGTTTAACATTAAACCTGAAGTGATTGATATACAATCCTTAATTCCTTTTGATTTATCACATCAAATTAAAAGAAGTATCAATAAAACAAATAAATTATTAATTGTAGATGAAGATATGCCGGGGGGAGGATCTGCATATATATTGCAGCAATTGCTTGATAAGCAAAAAATATATAATTTATTAGATAGTGAACCTAAACTCTTATCTGCAAAAGAACATAGACCTGCTTACGGTACAGATGGAGATTATTTTTCAAAACCTAATGTTAATGATATTTTTGAAGCTGTTTATCAATTAATGAATGAGATAAATCCTAAAGAATATCCAAACATATTTTAATTATTGAAAATTTCATTGATTAAATCAATTAGAATTTCTTGATGATTTTCGCTATTTCCAATAATCCCCTTACTTTTCAAGTCAGCACGATGAATTGCCTCTATAGCATAGCTACAATTTTTCATATTGTAAAATTTGGATGCTATTTCATAATCTTTAATGAAATACGGATTAACCCCTAGAACACTTAAAACTTTACTTTTAGCCCCATTTATACCATGAAATAAAAGTAATTTTTTGAAGAATTGAAATAGAGACGATATTGTTAAAACAATAGGATGATTTTTTGAATTATTTGATAAATAAGAAATTATTTGTACCGATGTATTCTTATTTTTTGTTCCTATAGCATTAATTAATTCAAAATTATTATAGTCTTTGCTAATTCCAATATACTGTTCAATTATTTCGGGTGTTATCAATTTATCAGAACATAAAATTTTTAGTTTATTAATTTCTTGCTTTATTTTACCTAAGTCTAAACCTAAATATTCAATTAATAATTGTATTGATTTAGGATCTGCCTTCAATTTTTCCTTTTTTAATTGTAAGGATATCCAACTTGCTATTTGATTGTCATACAAAGGTTTAGATTCGTAAACCACTCCCATACTCATAGCAGCTTTATAAAGTTTACTTCTTTTATCAAAAGATTTATTTTTATAGCAAAAAATAACAATAGATTGCATTTGAGGGTTCAAAAGATATTTTGACAATTCATCATATTTTTTTTCCAGATATTGAGCCTCACGAATTAAAATCACATGATGATCAGCAATCATTGGATATCTTTTTGCGATTTCAATGATTTCATTTACAGTTGTATCTCTTCCATAAAGAATACTAAAATCAAAATCTTTGGCAGATTCATTTATTAATCTATCAATAAGGTAATTGGATATATCATCAATAAAATATGGTTCACTGCCAGATAACAAATAAAAAGGAGCAATTTTCCCATTTTTAATTTCATTAATTACTTTATCGCGAACTTGCATTTAATTTTTTTTTGTGCAATTTTGTTTAATGGAAAAGTTAAGTTTCCCTGATTTTAGGCTTCGTCTCAAAAATAAAGAAAATAAACACTTCATATTTGATATAATTCGAAAAAAATGGTTTTTATTGACTCGTGAAGAATGGGTTCGTCAGCATTGTATACACTTTTTAATTTTTCTTAAAAAATATCCGAAGTCATTAATTAATGTTGAAAAAAAGCTTTTAGTAAATGGTCTTTCAAAAAGATATGATATAATTGTTTATTCTAAAGAGGGTGACGTAATTCTTCTTGTTGAATGTAAAGCACCTAATATTAGTATCTCACAAGATGTTTTTGATCAAATAGCAAAATACAACTTATCAGTCAGAAGTAAGTATTTAATGATTTCTAATGGTCTTTCTCACTGTTTTTGTAAAGTTAATTATGAATCTAATGATTATTATTTTTTAGCTGATATTCCTGATTTTAAAAGTTTTAACTAATGAAAATAGCAGTTGTTTTATTGAATTGGAATGGTGAGAAATTACTAAATCTATTTCTGCCAACTCTTGTTAAGAATACCAATAGTTCTGATATATATGTTATTGATAATAATTCGCATGATAATTCAATAAAATATATAAAATCAAATTTTCCTAATATTAAATGTATACTATTAAAACAAAATTATGGTTTTGCCGATGGATATAATAAAGGATTGAGCGAGATAAACGCTGATGTTTTTTGCCTTTTAAATACAGATGTAGAAGTAACAGAAGATTGGCTAAAGCCAATTTATGAAGTTTTTAATAAAAATAAGGATGTTTCAATTGCTCAGCCTAATATATTGGACTATAATAATAGAAAATCTTTTGAGTATTCCGGAGCAGCTGGTGGTTATATAGATTTTTATGGATATCCTTACTGCAGAGGAAGGATTTTTGATTTTGTAGAAGACGACTTAGGCCAATATGATAATAATGAAAATATTTTTTGGGCAAGCGGTGCATGCTTTTTTATAAGAAAAAAAGTTTGGATTAGTTTAGGAGGATTTGATAATGATTTTTTTGCACATTTTGAAGAAATTGATTTATGCTGGAGAGCGTTTAATAATAGCTTTAAAGCTGTATCTATTGGGGAATCAAAAGTATATCATATAGGAGGTGGAACTCTACCGAAATCAGGGTTTAAATGGTATTTAAACTTTAGGAATTCTTTGATTCTATTAACTAAAAACTTGCCAAAAAAATATTTATTTAAAACACTTTTTATTAGATTAATTTTAGACTTTTTCGCATCTTTTAGATTTCTTATTAAAGGAGAATTTATTCCCATAATTTCTATAATTAGAGCCCATATATCATTTTACATAAGTTTTAGGTCTCATTACAAAAAAAGAACTTTAAATTATATTAATAAAAACAATTATTGGTCAATTAAATCAATAGTCTGGGCTTATTTTATAAAAAAACAACGAATTTTCACAAAACTTTCATGATAATACTTTTATATTTATTTAATTTTGAAATAAATAATTTAATAATTAGCAAATGAAGAATATAACATCCCTTTTAATAGTTTCTATATTATTGACCTCTTGTGTTTCTCAAAAGAAATTTCAAGAGCTAGAAACATTGCAACAAAATACAAAAAACAATCTTAATTCTGCATCAGTTCAACTCAATACATGTAAAGACGAAAAAGAAGCTGCCTTAACTAGTCTTTCAGCATTAAAAGATCAAATTAAGTTTTTAAAGGATAATAATCAGGATTTAATTAGTAATCTTGGAAATTTAACCACTCTATCTCAAAAAGGTGCAGAAAATCTTGAAAAGTCTTTAGAAAGTATGAAAGAAAAAGATGTTCGTATTCAGAAAATGCAGGATGCTGTTACAAGAAAAGATTCAGTTACATTAGCATTGGTTACTAGTTTAAAAGGAGTGTTAGGTAATTTAAGTGATGATGATATTGAGGTTAATGTTGAAAAAGGAGTCGTTTATGTTTCGATTTCAGACAAATTATTGTTTAGTTCCGGTAGCTATATGATTACTAAACGTGCAAAAGAAGTGCTTGGTAAAGTAGCTCAGGTAGTTAATAATCGTCCTGAATTAGAATTTATGGTAGAGGGGCATACAGACAATGTTCCAATCAAAACAGAGGCAATACTTGATAATTGGGATTTAAGTGTTAAGCGAGCTACAGCCGTTATTAGAATTTTACAAAATGATTTTAATGTATCACCAGAAAGAATGACAGCATCAGGAAGAAGTTCTTATATTCCATTATTTGATAACAATAACGATTCTAATAGGGCAAAAAACAGAAGAACTCGAATTGTTGTTTTACCTAAACTAGATCAGTTTTATGATCTAATTGAAAAAGGTATGGAGTCTGCCCAGTAAAATATATTTATTTAAAACACACTCCTAGGAGTGTGTTTTTTTTAGAACAAACTTCCTTTGCCCTTCCTAATTAAAATCGGTTTATCATCTCTTAAATCAATTACCGTTGAAGGTGTGTTTCCTGAGTATCCTCCATCAATAATTAGATCTACTTTATAACTCCACTCATCATAAATTACTCTTGGGTCTGTAGTATATTTAATTATTTTATTTTTATCATATAATGAACTTGTGACCAAAGGAGAGTCAAGTTTTTTTAAAATAGCTTTAACTATAGGGTGCTTAATAATTCTGACTCCAATATCTTTTCTTTTTTGAAAGGGTTTTGGAAGTTTAGTTTGAGCATTCATTACAAAAGCATAAGGACCTGGCAAATATTTGTTTAATATTCTAAATATTTTATTGTTAAATGGCTTTACAAAAGCAGACAATGCAGAAATATCTTTAAAAATAAAACTTAGAGTTAATTTATCTTCTTTACTTGACTTTAAGTTCAATAACTTTTCTAATCCGACTGAGCTATTACTAAGACAACCTATTGCATAAACAGTGTCGGTTGGATAAATTATAACACCATCATTTTTCAATACATCAATTATTATATCTATTTTTTTAGGATTTGGATTATCAGAATATATTTTAATTAAATTCATTAGTCATTAAGAACGGTTAGCTTGGCAAATCTTACTAACAAGTTTTTGACCCCAAAACCTTCAAATTTAATTGCTGCTTTTTTATCATTACCGGTGCCTTCTAATAATAGAACTTTACCTTTTCCAAACCGTCCATGCTTTACTTTTATTCCAATTTTAAGTTGAATTGAATTATTATTTGAAGTATCATTAGTAAGATTATTGATGCTATTTATTTTTTTAAGTTTGGATAACTGGTTTTGATTTGGTTTTGATACAGAATTAAATTCTTTTTGAGATTTTTTATTTTCAAATGATTCAAATATTGAGGGGTCTACTAATGGTTTATATTTATAACGATCTAAATAATTTTTTTCAATATATTGCTCATCAATTTCTTCAATGAAACGACTTGGTTCAGCCTCAATTAGTTTGCCCCATCTATATCTTGATTGAGTATAAGTTATATATGCTTTTTCTTTGGCTCTAGTAATAGCAACATAAAATAATCTTCTCTCTTCTTCCAATTCACCTCTAGTATTTAAACTCATTGCTGAAGGAAATAAATCTTCTTCAAGTCCAACAATAAATACTTCTTGAAATTCTAAACCTTTAGCTAAATGAATTGTCATTAAAGAAACTTTATCTGCATTAGCATCTTTATCATTATCAAAATCAGTTGCTAATGCAACATCTACTAGAAACTCACTTATACTTCCAGTTGCATTTACTATTTCTATTTGACCTTCATTGAAGTCACGAATACCATTTAAAAGTTCTTCAATATTTTCAATTTTAGAAATATTTTCTGGAGTTCCTTCACTCTTTAAAACGTTAACAATACCAGTTTTTTTTGTAACTAAGTCAGCTATTTCAAATGCATTCAATTTTTCATTTTCAATTTGAAACAACCTGATAATGTTAAGAAAGTCATTTAACTTTTTGATTGTACCTTTATTAATAGAAATTTTTATTTTCGATAAATTTTGAAGTACTTCAAATAGGGTTAAATTATTTTCTTTTGAAGCTATGATTAATTTGTCAACTGTCGTAACGCCTATTCCTCTCGTTGGATAATTAATTATTCTTTTAAGACTTTCTTCATCATTAGGATTTACAATTAATCTTAAATAAGCCAATACATCCTTAATTTCTTTTCTTTGATAAAATGATAAGCCTCCATAAATTCTGTATGGTATATCTCTTTTTCTTAATGAATCTTCAATTGCTCTGGATTGTGCATTAGTTCTATATAAAATTGCAAAATCCTTATTTTTTCTTTGTTCATTCATTTTATTTTCAAAAATAATTGAAGCCACTGCCCTGCCTTCATCTGCATCAGTGGGTAGACATTTAACTTTTATTTTTGAACCTTCATCATTTGTAGTCCAAACAACTTTGTCAATTCTACTCTGATTGTGATTAATTATAGAATTTGCTGCATTAACTATATTTTTAGTTGATCTATAATTTTGCTCAAGCCTATAAAGCTTAACATCTTCGTAATCATTTTGAAAATTTAATATATTATTGATGTTTGCTCCTCTAAACGCATATATGCTCTGAGCGTCGTCCCCTACTACACATATATTTTGAAATTTATCAGATAGCGCTTTAACAATTAAATATTGTGAATGATTTGTGTCCTGATATTCATCAACTAATAAGTATTTAAAACGGTTTTGATATTTTGAAAGAACAATTGGAAATCTATTCAAAAGCTCATTAGTTCTTAATAATAAATCGTCAAAATCCATTGCTCCAGACTTAAAACACCTATCAACATACTCATTATATATTTCTCCCATTTTTGGACGTCTTGCCATTTTATCAGCTTCAATAAGATCTGAATCATTATAATATGCTTTGACAGTAATTAAACTATTTTTAAAAGCCGAAATACGATTTCTAACTTGTTTAGTTTTATAAATATCTTTTTCTAAATGCATTTCTTTAATAATGCTGCCAATTAGTCTTTCAGAATCTTGGGTATCGTAAATTGTAAAGTTTGACGGAAAGCCAAGTTTATCCGCTTCCGCTCGTAATAAACGTGCAAAAACTGAATGAAAAGTTCCCATCCATAAATTTTTAGCTTCAGAAGAACCTATAAGGTTTGAGATTCTTTCCTTCATTTCTCTTGCAGCTTTATTTGTAAAAGTTAATGACAAAATTTCAAAGGGATCAACTCCTTGTTGAATTAAATAGGCAATTCTATATGTTAATACTCTAGTTTTTCCTGATCCTGCACCAGCTATTACAATTAATGGTCCTTCTTTATGGACTACTGGAGCTTTCTGTGCATCATTTAGTTCTACTAAGAAATCAACTTTATTTGTGTTCATAATAAAAAGAATTTAAAAAAATATTTAAACAATTTGAAGTTTGGATATTTTTATAAAGATCCTATCTTTAGTAAAAATAAGAACGCTTATGAGCTATTATATTATTAACAAATTTCAAATATTTTTTCATTTATTCATTTTTTCATTTTATATGAATGCTCAAAAAATTGAAAAAAATATTGAGAAAATTGAATCTAAAGTCATTAAATGGAGACATGAAATTCATAAAAACCCTGAACTTTCAAATCGAGAATTCAAAACGTCTAGTAAAATTACAGAGCATTTAAAAAGTCTTGGACTTGAGGTTCAAACAGGAATTGCACATACAGGTGTGGTTGGTATATTAAGAGGAAAAAGTCCTGGTAAAGTTGTTGCGTTAAGAGCAGATATGGATGCTCTTCCAGTTACTGAAAGAAATAATCTTCCATATAAATCTAAGGTTATTGCTAAATACAATGATAGAGAAACTGGAGTTATGCATGCATGTGGTCATGACACACATGTAGCTATGTTAATGGGAGTAGCGGAAATACTAGCAAAGAATAATGATTTCGCTGGAACTGTAAAGTTTATTTTTCAGCCAGCTGAGGAAGGGCCTCCTGAAGGAGAAACTGGAGGTGCTTTGCAAATGGTAAAAGAAGGAGTTTTGAAGGACCCTGATGTTGATGCAATTTTTGGATTACATATAAGTTCGGGATTACATGTAGGAAAAATTAATTATAGACCTAGAGGAACAATGGCTGCCTCACAAAGATTTGTAATAGATGTAATTGGTAAACAATCTCATGGATCTTCACCTTGGCTAGGAGTTGATCCAATTGTAGTTTCTTCTCAAATAATTACAGGATTACAAACAATAATTAGTAGAAATAGTCAGCTTACAAAACAAGCTGCAGTAATTTCTGTAGGTTCTATACATTCTGGAATCCGATTCAATATTATACCTGAAAGCGTTCAAATGATTGGTACTATTAGAACCCTAGACTCTGGCATGAAAGAGTTAATTAGAAAAAGAATGAATGAGTTAGTAACTCGAGTTGCTTCTGCATATGGAGCTGAAGCAAAAATATCTATAACAGACGGAGCATCTATTACTTATAATGACCCTGATTTAACTGCAATGATGTTACCTACATTGCAAAATATTGCGGGAAAAGAAAACGTTATTTTAAGTGATGCTGTTACTGGAGCTGAAGATTTTTCATATTTTCAAGAAAAAGTTCCTGGATTATATTATTTTTTAGGAGGGACACCGTTATCAGTTCCTGAAAATGAAGCTCCATCTCACCATACACCTGATTTTTTTGTTGATGACAGTTCAATGATTTTAGGAGTAAAAACAATGACTCAATTAGCTTTAGATTTTCTTAAAAATTAAACTTTAGATAATTCCTTATGAGCATGAAGGAAACCTTCGTTCCACCATTTGTTCATTTTTTGTTTGTTAAATATTAGTGAATTCGTTGTTAGAACTTTTGGAGTGAAGAAGGACCTTATAGTTGCATCATTTGTTTTTGCAGTAAGTTCTCCTAACTTGATATTTTCTTTCATAATTCTATCGGTCATGAAATCAAAAACAGAAGCTAATAAATCAAATGGGTTTCTAGATGGTAATCTATTCAATTGCTGAGTTTTAGTTTGTAAAATAATTGCGTCAACATGAGTTGCTCCATTTTTAATTGCTTCTTCAACAGCTAAAATTTCTCCAAAACCACCATCAGCATATTCAAAATTATTTTTTTTAACTAAACTCATAAAAGGAACATAATTACACGAAACCCATATCCAATCTAAAAAATCTTCATAATCATTTCTTTTTAAGTCTGGAAACTCAACCCTGTTCATAGTTAAGTTGGACACACTAATTAAAATTTTAGTGTCAAGATTTTTTAAGTCTATAAATTCATCTTTTGTTAAAACTTTTGATAGAGTTTTTCTCAGATTTAGACTTTCTCCAAATGTTTTACGGCCTTTTATTAAGTTTTTTAAAATATTTAAATGATTCATTGAAATTGAATCAATTCCATTTTTGTTTTTGATTAAAAATGGAGAATTACTAAAAATTGTTTTTTGATCAACATTTGTAAAAATATTTTTAAGTTTTTTGATTTTTCCTAATGCTAAGTGAGAAATTAAAAGGCTTCCAGTAGAGGTCCCTATAAAAATATCATATTTAATCTTTGTTTCTTCAATTAGATATTGCGCTACTCCACCTGCAAAAGCTCCCTTGCTGCCACCTCCAGAAATAACTAATGCCCTCATTTAATATCAGGTTTATTATCAAATATAAAATTTCTTTTATTTAAATGCTTTAAATTCGAATAATAAATGAATGAGTTACAAAAATCAATAATATACCTAAATGGTGTTGGGCCAAACAGACATTCATTGTTGAAAAGTGAGTTTGGAATAGATACCATTCAAGATTTAATACATTTTTTTCCAAACAGATATTTAGATAGAACAAAGTTTTATAAAATAAATCAATTACCTGATTCGACATCTGAAATTCAAATAATAGGTTCTTTAACTAATTTAAAGACTGTCCAAACTAAAAATAAAACTAGACTTATTGGGTCATTTGAAGATGATACTGGTTCAATAGATTTAATTTGGTTTAGAGGTCATAAATGGATTGCTTCTAATTTAAAATTAAACACCCCTTACGTAATATTTGGTAAAATCAATTATTTCAAAGGTTCCGTTAATATGCCCCATCCAGAAATGGAATTATTAAGTTTTTTTAAATCAAAAAAAAATGTGGCATTCAATAGTATCTATCCAACTACTGAAAAATCGATTAATTATGGAATTACTCAAAATATTTTGAGAAAGATCCTTTATGAACTATTTAATTTTTATTCAAAACCATTTAGAGAAACATTACCTATAAACTTGCTAGATAATTTGAATCTTATTTCTAATGACCTAGCATTGAGAAACATTCATTTTCCAGAAAGTTCTGATATTTTAGCAACAGCTCAAAAGAAATTAAAGTTTGAGGAATTTTTTTATTTACAGATACAACTTTTAATAAAACAGAAAGAAAGAAAAAACAAAATCAAAGGATATGTTTTTTCCCATGTTGGTGAATATTTTAACAATTTTTATCACCAACATTTATCTTTTGATTTGACAAATGCTCAAGTTAGAGTAATTAAAGAAATTAGAAAAGATCTTGGAACGGGTCGTCAAATGAACAGATTACTACAAGGAGATGTAGGTTCTGGAAAAACTATAGTTGCGTTTATGAGTATGCTTATCTCAATTGACAATAAATACCAGTCTTGCCTAATGGCTCCAACAGAAATTCTAGCTCAGCAACATTATAGATTAATTAAAGAGTTATCAATTAAAATAGGTGTCAAAGTAGCTCTTATAACGGGTAGTGTTCCTAAAAATAAACGTATTCCTATTTTGGAAAAATTAAAATTAGGAAAAATTAATATTTTGATTGGAACTCATGCGCTTATAGAAGATTCTATAGTATTTGATAATTTAGGTCTAGCTATAATTGATGAACAGCACAGGTTTGGGGTTGCTCAAAGATCTAAGCTTTGGAAAAAAAATATTCTTCCACCTCATATATTAGTAATGACAGCTACTCCAATCCCTAGAACACTTGCTATGACTTTATACGGTGATCTTGAAATTTCTATAATAAATGAATTACCCCCTGGCAGAAAGATGATTAAAACAGTAAATAGAGATGATAGTAAAAGATTGTCTGTCTTTAAATTTATCAAACAAGAAATTAAAAAGGGTAGACAAATATATATTGTCTACCCTTTAATTGAAGAATCTGAAAAAATGGATTACAAAGATCTAATAGATGGTTATGAGAGCATAAGCAGATCTTTTCCGCTACCAAACTATAAAATTTCAATTCTTAATGGTAGAATGAAAAATGAAGACAAAGAGTATGAAATGAATCGATTTATAAATGGTGAAACACAAATTATGGTCTCAACTACAGTGATTGAGGTAGGTGTTAATGTTCCAAATGCTTCGGTAATGATTGTTGAAAGCAGCGAGAGATTTGGGTTATCTCAGCTTCATCAGTTAAGAGGAAGAGTTGGAAGGGGGAATAATCAAAGTTATTGCATATTAATGACAGGAAATAAACTATCCCCTGATTCCAAATTAAGAATTAAAACAATGGTCAAAACAAATAATGGTTTTGAAATTGCAGATGTTGACTTAAAACTTCGAGGTCCAGGAAATATTATGGGTACTCAACAAAGTGGAGTTTTAAATTTAAAAATAGCAGATATAGCTAAAGATCAAGAACTGTTAATATTGGCTCGTGAATCAGCAAAAAAAATATTAGAATCTGATGAAAATCTTGAGAAAAAATCAAATCAATGTATTAAACATACCTTAGCTGAAATAGGAACTTTTAAAAACATATGGAATTATATTAGCTAAAGAATATGATGCATTATATTTGTATTATTATTTAATTTTCAATTAAAATATTTTTTGTGAAAATATCTTACGGTTGGTTAAAAGAGCATATAAAATTTGAATTATCTGCTGAAGCAGTTGCTTCCCATCTTACAGACCTTGGCCTTGAAGTTGAAGGCACCCATTTCTTTGAAACAGTAAAAGGTGGCCTTAGAGGTGTGGTTGTTGGCGAAGTAATTAGCTGTGTTCAACACCCAAATGCTGATAGGCTAAAATTAACTAAAGTGAAAATAAGTAAATCTGAAATCATACAGATTATTTGTGGAGCACCTAATGTTGATAAAGGACAAAAAGTTCCTATAGCACTTGTAGGATCTACTCTTAATACTAGTCATGGAAAAGAAATTAAAATTAAAGCTAGTAAAATTAGGGATGAAGAAAGTTACGGTATGATATGTGCCGAAGATGAATTGGGTATAGGCGATTCACATGATGGTATTATGATACTTGAAAATGATATTCCAAATGGAACCCCTTGTGGTGAAGTTTTTGATATTTGCGAAGATTATGTTTTTAATATTTGTTTAACACCTAATAGAGCTGATGCTATGAGTCATATGGGAGTTGCTCGTGACTTAAAAGCATCATTTATGCAAAATAATATTCCACATGAATGGAAGAGCCCTACAGTAGACTTATTTCCATCAGGATCAAACACTAAAAAAATTAAAGTTCAAGTTGATAAACCTGAGATGTCTCCAAGATATTTTGGAATTACTTTAACAGATATAAAAATTAATCCTTCTCCAAATTGGATGCAAAATTTTTTAAAATCTATAGGTATAACTCCAAAAAACAATATTGTAGATATTACAAATTATGTTTTACATGATTTAGGTCAACCTTTACATTCATTTGATGCGGATAAAATTAAAGGAAAAATTATTGTTAAAACTTTAAAAGATAAAACTAAATTTAAAACTCTAGGTGGAGATGTTCTCGAATTGTCTTCAGAAGACTTAATGATATGTGATGACAAGAAACCATTATGTTTAGCAGGTATATACGGTGGTGAATTTTCGGGTGTTAATGAATCCACAACAAATGTTTTTCTTGAAAGTGCATATTTTGATCCAATAAGTATAAGAAAAAGTGCTAAAAGACATGGGTTAAGCACAGATGCCTCTTTTCGATTTGAAAGAGGTGTTGATCCAGAAATAACTGAATTTGCACTCAAACGTGCTGTTTTATTAATGATTGAATATGCTAGTGCAACTGTTTCAAGTGAAATTCAAGAAGTGTGTGAACCTTTAAAAAATCCGATTAAAATATTTTTATCATATAATAATATTGATAAAACAATAGGTCAATCTATTCCTAAAGAAGACTTAGAAAATATATTAAATGTATTAGAAATCAAGATTAATAATGTAACAGAGGAAGGTATTGATATAACAATTCCAAGATACAGGTTTGATGTTACCAGAGCTGCTGATGTAATTGAAGAGATTTTAAGAGTTTATGGTTATAATTCAATTAAGAATTCTACTGAATTAAAAATTAACTTACCTGAATTTAATTATAAAAATGAATTTTTTTTAGATGAATATATTTCAAAATTACTTGTTGGTAAAGGATTTTCAGAAATTATAAATAATTCAATTACTAACCCACTCTATAATAATCTTTCAAAAATTACTTCTGAAAAGCTAAAAAGTATTAAAATTATTAATCCTTTAGGAAGTGAATTGTCACAATTAAGAAAGACACTTATTTATTCAGGTTTAGAAGTAATAGCTTTTAATTTAAATAGACAGCAGAAAAATATTAAAGTCTTTGAATTAGGAAAAACTTATTTTATTGATAATGATAAACATAAAGAAAATAAATCTCTTTTTATTGGAATAGTTAAATCAAACGATAATTATCATTGGAGTAGCGACAATAAAGTTCCTTCGTTTTTTTATTTAAAAGGTATAATAAATGGTGTTTTAAAAAGTCTACATATTGATGATTATCAATATGATACACTTACTTCAGACTTTTTCTCCGAAGGTTTATCTATAAAGATAAATGATAGTTTAATAGGTGATTTTGGGTTAGTAAAAAAAGTTATAAGAAATTATTTTGGTATAGATGAAGATGTTTACGCTTCCGTTTTAAACATCGAATCTTTAAATAAGGTTAATTTACAAAACAACTTTATCGTCAATGAAGTTTCAAGATTTCCATATACTCAAAGAGATTTTGCTATATTATTAGATAAAAATATTTCATTTGAATCTGTAGTTAACTTATCAAAAAAAACTGAAAAAAATATTCTTGAATCTGTTGATTTATTTGATGTTTATGAAGGAGATAAGATTCCTAATGATAAAAAATCTTATGGAGTTAGATTTACTTTTCTTGACAAAAGAAAAACTTTAACAGATAAATATATAGATAGAGTAATGAATAAGTTAAAAAAACAATTTGAACAAGAATTAAACGCACAACTTCGTTAATCAATAGACGTTTAAAATGACTTTAAATTCAATTTTATCTACCAATTTACAATCAATTCTTTTTGAAGAAAATAAAGATGATTTTGATTATAAAAACTTTAATTCATTAGAAGAGAAAAATAAAACAAAAAATATTAATAATTTTGATTTTGATCAACTTGAAACAAGAAATATTTTTCACTTAAATACTATTAGAAAGATATGTGTTGATTATAGGCTGCGTTTTCTTGATATTCATTTTTTCAAAGGAGAAATTCCTATTGAAGCTATTGATAAAATAACTCAATTAGAAGTTAATCATAATACTAAACTGAACAACTTTAAGTTAATGGCACCATCTATTATGTTTCGACTAAACAAAGCAGATGACCCTATATTGTTTTTTCCAATAGGAAATAATTATTACTATTTAAATCATAAGTGGGGTGAAGATTTAAGTCCATTAAGAAAATTAAGAATGTGGCCTTTTCTCTCCCTAATTAATTTACTTGTAACATTATTATTTGTTAGTTATTTAATCACATGGATTACTCCATTACAAATCTTTACTAAGTCTCTAAACTCATCAACTTTTTGGATTCTATTTTTATTTATGTTTAAAGCTTTAGTTTTGATTGTATTGTTTTTAGGAGTTGCTCTAGGTGAAAATTTTAATCCATAAATCTGGAACAGCAAGTATAATAAGGTTTAAAAATTTTATCATCAATTCTTATTCAAAAGTATATACAGGATCTTCTATATTTGTTTTAGCTATTAAAACAGCACTTATTGGTGAAAATATTTTTCCAATTATAAAAGACCAGTCTGAATCGGCAAGACTGGCAGGTTTTGGATCCTTATTCCCTTTTTCACAAGATGTATTTGTTCATAATAACGAAAAGACTAAAGCAATTGAAATTATTAAAAAATACTTTGATCATATGTTTAATTAGAAACAAAAGCTTTTTTAATTTTTTTCTATTATATTGGAAATTGTATTTTAAAGTACTTTAAATACTCAGGTAAATATCAATCTATAATTAATCAAATATTATGAATACAAATTTTGAAACTTTAGACTATATCGTTTTTACTTTATATGGAGTTATAATTCTTGGTGTTGGTTTATGGGTTTCAAGAGATAAAAAGGGAAAAACTAAAAGCGCTGAAGATTACTTTTTAGCTAGTAAATCTCTTCCCTGGTGGGCAATAGGAGCATCTTTAATTGCTGCTAATATTTCAGCTGAACAATTCATAGGAATGTCTGGTTCAGGTTTTGCTGTTGGTCTTGCAATTGCTTCTTATGAATGGATGGCAGCTTTAACATTAATTATTGTAGGAAAATATTTTCTACCAATTTTTATTGAAAAACAAATATATACTATCCCTGAATTTGTTGAAAAACGTTTTTCAAGTCAGTTGAAAACAATTTTGGCTATTTTTTGGATTGGATTATATGTGTTTGTTAATCTAACCTCGGTGTTATATTTGGGAGGATTAGCCTTAGAAACTATTTTAGGAATTAAATTAGTCGAAGGAGTTATAGGTCTCGCTCTTTTCGCTGCTGCATACTCACTTTATGGAGGTTTGTCAGCTGTTGCTTGGACTGATATAATTCAGGTAGTCGTATTGATTATTGGTGGCTTTATTACATCTTATTTGGCTTTAAATATAGTTTCTGGTGGTGATGGAATGTTACAAGGCATGTATAATTTATATAAGATTGTTCCTGAAAAGTTTGATATGATTTTAGAAAAGAGTAATCCGGAATACCTGAATTTACCTGGTATTGGTGTTTTAATTGGTGGAATGTGGGTTGCCAATTTATATTATTGGGGGTTTAATCAGTATATTATTCAAAGAACATTAGCAGCTAAATCTTTAAAAGAAGCCCAAAAAGGTATTTTGTTTGCAGCTGGTTTAAAAATGATTATTCCATTGATAATTGTAATCCCCGGTATTGCTGCTTATGTAATTGTTAATGAGCCTAGTTTATTATCAACTCTAGGTGAAACAGGTCTAACAAATATGCCTACACAAGGAGCGGCAGACAAAGCTTATCCTTGGTTGATGCAATTTTTACCAACAGGTTTAAAAGGAATTGCTGTTGCTGCCCTTGCTGCTGCAATTGTTTCATCTCTAGCATCAATGCTAAATTCAACCGCTACTATTTTTACGATGGATATATATAAGCCATTTTTCAATAAAAATGCAAATGATTCAAAAACAGTTAATGTAGGAAGGTTTTCTGCAGCTATTGCACTTATTATTGCTACAATTATGGCTCCCCTTTTAGGTGGAATTGATCAAGCTTTTCAGTTTATTCAAGAATATACAGGTGTTGTAAGTCCTGGAATTTTAGCTGTTTTTATTTTAGGGTTATTTTGGAAAAAAACTTCAAACAAAGGAGCTATATATGGGGCTTTATCTTCAATTCCTATTGCAATGTTTTTAAAAATTGGACCAAAAGGTTGGTTTAGTGGTACAGTTTTAAATAATATAGCTCCTACCCTTCCTTTTATAGATCAAATGGCAATTACTGCAATTTTAACAATGATTGTAATAGGAATAGTTAGTTATAATGAAAATAAAACAGATGATGATGCAAAAGGAATTAAGTTTAAGAAAGGAATCTTTGATACTAGTTCTACTTTTAATATTGGATCTTTTGCTTTAATGATTTTATTAGCAGGTCTATATAGCTTTTTCTGGTAAAATTTATTATAAATACATTTCACTTCGTAAATCTTTTACTTTAGTATCTGTCATGTACTGATCAAAAGTAAGATGCCTATCTATTATTCCTTTGGGAGTTAGTTCTATAATTCTATTTCCCAATGACTGTGCAAACAAATGGTCTTGTGTAGAACAAAGTAGAGTGCCTTTGAATTTTTTTAAGGCATTATTAAATGCAGTTATAGATTCTAAATCTAAATGATTAGTTGGTTCATCTAAAATTAAAACATTAGAACGACTCATCATCATTTTAGACAGCATACATCTTACTTTTTCCCCTCCAGACAAAACATTTGAACCTTTAAGAGCTTCTTCTCCACTAAACAACATTTTACCTAAAAAACCTCTCAAATAAACTTCTTCCCTTTCCTCTTCAATCTCGGTCCATTGCCTTAACCAGTCAACTAATGATAGAGATCTGTTAAATAAGGGATCATTATCTAATGGTAAATATGCCTGTGTGGTAGTTATACCCCAATCAAATCCACCTGAATCAGAAGTTAATTCATTATTTAGAATTCGAAAAAAACTACTTACCGCTCTTGAATCTTTGCTATAAACGATTACTTTATCAGACTTTGTTAAATTTAAATTTATTTCGCTAAATAAAATTTCTCCATCTAGTTTATAAGAAAGATTTTCAATGTTTAATATTTGATTTCCTGCTTCTCTTTCTTGTTCAAAAAATATTCCAGGATATCTTCTGCTTGATGGTTTAATCTCTTCAATATTTAATTTATTAATCATTTTTTTTCTTGATGTTGCTTGTTTGGACTTAGCAACATTTGCTGAGAATCGAGATATAAATTCTTGTAATTCTTTCTTTTTTTCTTCTGCTTTTTTATTAGATTGTACTTTTTGTCTTGCTGCTAATTGTGATGATTCATACCAAAAGCTATAATTTCCAGAGAAATGATTGATTTTACCAAAATCAATATCTGAAACATGTGTACATACAGCATCTAAAAAATGACGATCATGCGATACAACTATAACAGTATTTTCATAATTACTCAAAAAGTTTTCAAGCCAATTTATTGTGTCGTAATCTAGATCATTTGTAGGTTCATCCATTATTAAAACATCAGGATTGCCAAACAAAGCTTGAGCCAATAAAATTCTAACTTTTTGTTTTCCGTCAGTGTCTCCCATATTACTATAATGAAGTAATTCTGGAATCTCTAAATTAGAGAGTAGTGTTGCTGCATTACTTTCTGCGCTCCATCCATCCATTTCTTCATAAATAATTTGTAATTCACCTACTCTTTCTCCATCAGAATCAGAAAAATTTTCATTTAAATAAATCTCTTCCATTTCTTTTTTTACGGAGAACAAATCTTTATTTCCTCTTAAAACAGTTTCTAATACTTGACAATCATCATACGAATTATGATTCTGTTCTAATACAGAAAGACGCTTACCAGATTCTAGATAAACGTTTCCTAAATTAGCATCGTGTTTTCCAGATAGTATATTTAAAAAAGTTGATTTACCAGAACCATTAGCTCCAATAATTCCATAACAATTTCCTGCTGAGAAAGTTACATTAACCTCATCAAATAAGACTCTCTTTCCAAATTGGACAGATAGATTATTAACTGATAGCATAAAATAAATTTTTGCCAAAATTAATAAAACCAGAACAGGAAAGCTATTAATTTTATAAATTGAATTTAATTATATTAAAATTATTTTCTTTATGAGACATTATAACTTCTTTATTTTAATAATTATATGTATTTTTTTCAATTCATGCTATAAAGAAGTGGTAGATAATCGATTTTTTTTTGGTGGTCAAATTATAAACCCTTCATCAAATTATCTTATACTTTACAAAAACAACTCTACTATTGATTGTTTGCTTTTAGATTCTAATAATCGCTTCAAGAGAAGTTTTAATTATCTAGAACCTGGAATTTATAAAATTGAACATATTCCTGAATATCAAACAGTATTTTTAGAACCTGGAGACAGTCTATGGGTAAGAGTTAATGCCGCAGATTTTAAAAAGTCTATAGTTTTTAGTGGAAAAGGTGCAAGTAAAAATAATTTTTTAATAGATATGGAAATTAAACTTGAAAATGAAAATGAATTTCTTTCATCTAAATATTCTTTAGAAAGTGATTCGTTTTCATTAATCATTGATTCATTAGTAATTGAGAAAAAAAATCAATGGAGAGAGATGGATTCAATTAATAATTTGACTCAATTTGCACAAAAAGTTACTATGGCTTCTTATGTTTATCCATACGGTACATTAAGAGAGCGTTATGCCCTTTTAAGAGGGGCTAACTGGGGCTTATCAAGAGACAGTGTGTATTTTAAATACCGACAATTTTTTAATTTTGAAGAAACTGATTTAGCATTTTTTGATCCATACATTTATTATGTTCTAAATTTCTTAAATGAAAAATCACTGGATAGTTCCAATTATTATTTTCAAAAGAAACAAAAGACTGAATTTAATATTAAAAGATTGCAAATTCTTGAAAATGAAATTTTTGGAAGAGAATTAAAAAATAATATAGCTCGGGCAATTGCATATGATGAAATTTTAAATTTTGATAATCATTCTGAACATGATAATTTTTTACAGTATTATTTTGCGGTTAACTCAAATACTAAGTTTTTAGCAGAAGTTTTAAATCTTCATAATGATATTAAAAAAATGGACAAGGGTTCTGTTTTACCTGAAATTACTATTCAAGACTCAAAATTAGATACAGTAAATAGTAATATTATTTTTAATAGAAAACCAACCGTTATTTACTTTTGGTCTCAATCACAAATGAATCATTACAGAGAAACATTAAGAATATTAGAAAGAATTAAAAAAGAAAAACCTAAATATAGATATGTTGGTATATCAATTCAACCATTAAATAGAATGGCATTGCAGGTTAATCAAATGTTAGGACAAAATCTTGAGGATCAGTTTGCGATAATTAATTTTGAAAATGCGAGTAAAAAATGGATTATTACCTTACTTAATAAATCAATTATAGTAGATTCAAATGGAAAAATAGTTAATGGATTTGCTAATATTTTTGATGCAAACTTTTTAGACGAACTTTAATTCCCTTTTTTATGATCAGCTAAAAACTTCTCTAGACCAGAATCAGTAAGTGGATGCTTAGATAGAGCTATTATTGCACTTAAAGGTCCGGTCATTACATCTGCACCAACTTTTGCACAATTAATTATATGCATTGGATGACGAACTGAAGCAGCTAATATTTCTGTTTCAAAAGCATAATTATCGTAAATATGCCTAATCTCCTCTATTAAAAAGATTCCATCTTGTGATATATCATCAAGTCGGCCAATAAAGGGTGAAACATAGGTTGCCCCTGCTTTAGCTGCAAGCAAGGCTTGACCAGATGAAAAAATTAGAGTACAGTTAGTTTTAATTCCTTTATTAGAGAAATATTTGATAGCTTTTATCCCTTCAAGAATCATAGGAACTTTAACAACAATCTGTGGATGTAATTTAGATAAAGCCACACCTTCTTTAACTATTCCTTCAAAATCAACTGAAATAACTTCAGCAGAAACATCACCACTTACTGAATTACATATATCGACATAATGCTTTAAAATATTTTCCTGTCCTATGATACCTTCTTTAGCCATAAGAGAGGGATTTGTTGTAACGCCATCAAGAACTCCAAGAGTTTCAGCTTGTTTAATTTGTTCAAGGTTTGCAGTGTCAATAAAAAATTTCATAGAGTATCTGTTTTATAGTTTATAATGATTCATTAAAAGTTTTTCGTATAAAAAGTCAGGTAATATTATTTTTAAAAAGATAGAAAATTTTTGAAACCAGGCCCCTACTTTATAATGAACATTTGGATATTTTATGTTTATTACCTTAAAAATATACTTTGCAATATGATTTGGATTACTACCATCATCAACATGAAGATTCATTTCTTTTAAGCTTTCTTCATATCCTTTTTTATACACACCCTCTTTAATCGGAGAATGATAACGCCTACTTGATATATCAGTAGCAATATCGCCTGGAGCTATAGTGGTTACCTTAACCCCAAATTTTTTAACTTCCATTCTAATTGATTCTGAAAATATTTCTAATGCTCCTTTTGAGGCTGAATAACAACCTCTAAATGGTAATCCCATATATCCCGCTATCGAAGTAATATTAATAATTAATCCATTTTTATTACTTCTCATTGAAGGAAGCACTTTTTGCATTAATTTAATTGGTCCAAAAAAATTAGTTTCAAAGTTATCTCGCATTGCTCTAATAATTGTTTCTTCTCCAGGACCAGTAATTCCAACACCCGCATTATTAATTAGAACATCAATCTGTTTTTCTTTATTAAGAACCAGATTAACAATATTATTAATTGATTTTTCATCATTTATGTCAAGAGGAAGTAAAGAGTAATTTTCTGGGGTTTGATATTTACTTGGATATCTGCTCGTTCCATACACAATATATCCTTTATTTGAAAGAAATTCTGCTGTAGCCTTACCTATGCCTGAAGAAGCGCCCGTAATTAAAATAACTTTAACCATATGATAAAAAGGGCAAGCTATCTACATCACACCGCTCAACCGTCTACCCTTGCTGCGTTCCCACCCTGGGGGATTCGACAGGAGCTGGTTGTGCAGGACTTGCCCGTTGCAAATATACCACTTACATTAACGTCAACAATGATCATTAAAATTTAATTTTATTTAACTTCGCATCAAATGATTAATATGAATCAATTGTTAAAAATAATGCTTATATCAATACTACTTTTAGGTTGTAGGTCACAGAAATCTTCAGTTTTTAGAATCAAAATAAATTCATCGATGTTTAAACCTAATGATACTCTTAAAGTTGATATTAAATCCAATAAATTAATGGATATTCCAAAAAGTCTTATCTATATAGATGAAATGAAAGTAGAAGCTCCTTATCTTTTATCTAAACTTAAGTTAGGTAAACACAAAGTTAAGGCTGAATTAAATATTGAAGGAGAAAAAATAATTTTAAACAAGGACTTCACATTATTTGCAGGTGATGCACCTAAACTATATTCATACAAATTGATTAATTCTTATCCACATGATAAAACATCTTATACTCAAGGATTAGAATTTAGCGAAGACACTTTATATGAAAGTACAGGACTTAAAGGTCAATCAAAAGTTAGATCAATTAACTATAGGAATGGAGATGTAATTAATGAAAAAAAATTAAATAAAAATTATTTTGGAGAAGGTCTTTCATTATTGAATAATAATGTATACCAGCTAACATGGCAAGAAAATATTGGTTTTATATATGATAAAAATCTTTCTGAAGTTAAAGGTTCATTTTCATATAATAAAAGTGTTGAAGGATGGGGGCTATGTAACGATGGATCAAAGTTTTATAAGTCAGATGGTACAAATAAAATTTGGATTTTAGAACCCGACAAACTATCAGAAATAGCTTATATAGAAGTAATGACAAACAAAAATACTATAAATAAAATAAATGAACTTGAATGGGTTAATGGAAAGATATACGCAAACACATACCAATTTGAAAAAGACGTAATTTTAATTATTAATCCCCTTTCAGGCATGGTTGAAGGTGTTGTTGATTTTAGCGGTTTAAAGAATAAAGTTGAGCAAATAAAGTCATTAAATGTTTTTAATGGAATAGCATACAATAAAAAATCAAAAACTTTTTTTGTTACTGGAAAGAATTGGAGTAAACTTTTTGAGGTAGAAATTTTTGAAGTCAATGAATAAATTTATTCAAGAAATTATTATTACTGAAGATGATCTAGATAGTCTTAAGCATGTTAATAATGTTCAGTATTTATATTGGGCACAAGAAATAGCAAAATCTCATTGGGCATTTTTAATTAAAGACTTAAAAGAATCTCTTGGTATATGGATGATCAGACATCATGATGTTAGTTATAGATTGAGTAGCTTTTTAGGAGACACTATAGAAATTAGTACTTATATAAAAAATGTCCGTGGACCCGTTTCTGACAGAATTGTTGAATTTCACAACAAAGAAAACGGTAAGCTTTTAGTTAAAGTGTGCACTAAATGGTGCTATCTAGATAATCTAAAAACAAGGAAGGTACTTCCAATACCAAGTTTAGTTATAAAATTATTTAATCCCTCGGATTTAAAAGTTAAATAATTCCCTTCCTTTCATTAATGAATTGACTTTAGATGCCACCTTATCTAATACTGAACTATTTTCATGATTTTTTATAACATGATCAATTAAATCAACAACAATATCCATTTCATTCGACTCAAAACCTCGAGTAGTAATGGCAGGTGTCCCAATTCTAATTCCTGAAGTAACAAATGGAGACTTATCGTCAAAAGGGACCATATTTTTATTTACAGTTATTTCGGCTTTAACTAATGCTTTTTCAGCATCTTTACCTGTTATATTTTTATTTCTTAAATCGATTAACATTAAATGATTATCAGTTCCATTCGAAATAATATTATAATCTAAATCAACAAATGCTTTAGACATAGTTTGGGCATTATTTATTACTCTTTGCTGATATTCTTTAAATAAAGGTGAAAGAGCTTCATCAAAAGCAACAGCTTTAGCTGCAATAACATGCATCAACGGCCCTCCCTGGTTACCTGGAAAAACAGCCATATCCAGAAGATTAGACATTTTCTTGTAAGATCCATTTCTTAATTTTTCACCAAACGGATTGTCAAAATCATTACCCATTAGAATAAGCCCACCTCTGGGACCACGAAGAGTTTTATGTGTTGTTGTTGTTACTACATGACAGTAAGGTATAGGATCATTTAGAAGTCCGGTTGCAATCATTCCTGAGGGGTGAGAAATATCTGCTAATAAAAAACAGCCTACTCTATCTGCTATAGATCTGAAACGTTTAAAATCAATATCTCGAGAATAAGCAGACGCTCCAGCAATAATCATTTTTGGTTTTATTTTCTCAGCAATTTTTTCAATATTATCGTAATCTAATATTCCACTTTCTTTGTTTACCCCATAAAAATTAGCATTATATAATTTTCCAGAAAAATTTACAGATGAACCATGAGTTAAGTGACCACCGTGAGATAAATCAAACCCTAATATTTTATCTCCTGGATTTAAAAAAGCATAAAAAACTGCAGTATTTGCTTGTGAGCCTGAATGAGGCTGAACATTTGCATACTCAGCACCATAAAGCATCTTTGCTCTATCTATTGCAATTTCTTCAACTTTATCAACAACCTCACACCCGCCATAATAACGTCGACCAGGATAACCTTCTGCATACTTGTTTGTTAAAACTGAACCTGTAGCTTTCATCACTTGTGGACTAGTAAAGTTTTCAGAAGCTATAAGCTCAATACCATTTAATTGTCGATTATTTTCACCTTGAATAAGATCAAAAATTTGTATGTCCTTCATATTTATTTAATTCTACAACAAATTTAAAGATTATTAGGTGTTGCTGGTAATCAATAAAAAAAATAAAAGTGAAGTTGTTCACAAACAATAAACATTCAAATCTATAAATTGAAATTGTACCTTTGTAGTGTGGTAAAGAACATTAACATACAAAATAAAAAGGCGCGGTTTGAGTATGAACTACTTGATCAATATAATGCTGGAATAGTTTTAACAGGAACTGAAATAAAATCTATTAGAAATAGTAAAGCATCAATTACTGAAAGTTTTTGTGAATTTAATGACAAAAAAGAGCTTTTTGTTATTAATATGTCAATAGAAGAATATGATTATGGAACAAGATATAATCATACACCCAAGGGAAGTAGAAAGCTACTACTAAATAAAAAAGAATTAAAAAAACTCAATAAAGATGTAAAAAACTCTGGTTTAACAATAATTCCTATCAAATTATTTATTAATGAAAAAGGATTTGCGAAAATTAGAATTGCTTTGGCAAGAGGTAAAAAACTTTATGATAAACGAGAAAATATAAAAGACAGAGATAATAAAAGAAAGCTTGAAAGAATTAAAAAATCATTTAAAAAATGATAAATAATAAGATTTTAAATTTTATTTTAAAATTAAATACTTCCAAAATTTCTACCTCTAGATTAAAAGCATTAGATCTTCTAATTCGGGAAGTAAGAATTAACTTGAATAAATCTATATCAGTACAATTGAATTTTATATGTACACATAATTCAAGAAGAAGTCAGTTTTCTCAAATTTGGAGTGAAACATTAGCTTATTATTATGATTATAAAAATATTTCTTCATTTTCTGGTGGAACTGAAATTACTGAAGTATATGATGGTGTTTTAACTTCATTAAGTAAAACGGGTTTTAATGTTTTAAAAAATAATAAAAAACCAAATCCTACCTACTCAATTGATTTTGGAGAATCAAAGAAAAAAGTTGCCGTTTACTCAAAATTGTTTAACTGCGATTTAAATCCAAAATCAGATTTTATTGCAATAATGAATTGTTCTAGTGCAGACAAAAATTGTCCTTTTGTGGCAGGGGCATCAAAAAATATCTCAATGCCATTTGATGATCCTAAATTATACGATGGCTCAGACAAAGAAATGTTTTATTACAATAAAACTAATATAGAAATTGCAACTTCTATTAAATATTTATACATAAATATTTAATTTTTGTTTTTTAAAAGAGGAACAAAGCGAAAACTACCAAAAGTTTCTTTATTAAACTCAATTTTAGAAATACGAGTATATTTTGTCATAATTTGTTCTTCTTTACCTAATGGGATAACTAACTTTCCTCCTATAGATAATTGTTCTAATAGATCATTAGGGACAATAGGAGCACCAGCTGTTACTATTATTCCATTATATGGTGCGTTATTTTTAAATCCTAAATAACCATCTCCAAAAACTAGTTTTTTTGGATTCCATTTAAGCTTTCTAAATAATAATTCTGCTTTTTTAAATAAAGTTCTTTGTCTTTCAATACTATATACTTTGCACCCTAATTCAATCAATACACAGGTTTGATATCCAGATCCTGTTCCAATTTCTAACACTCTCTCTCCCGGCTTTACATCTAACAATTCTGTTTGAAAAGCAACAGTATATGGTTGAGAAATGGTTTGTTCCTCCCCTATTGGATACGCTCTGTCTTCATAGGAAAAGCTATCTAGGCCAGATTCCATAAACCACTGTCTTGGTACATTATTAATGGCGTTAAGAACATTTACATCTTTAATTCCTTTAGTTTTAAGTAATTTAACTAATTGCTTTCTTAAACCTTGATTTTTACTACTGTCTTTCATACTTAACAAAAGTAATTAAGAGAGAGCAAAATAATTGAAGAAGAGTTGTACTTTTATAAAAAAATGCTAAATATTGGAGTTTTTGGTGCTGGCCATTTAGGAAAAATTCATTTAAATCTATTAAATGAATCAAAACACTACAATTTAATTGGTTTTCATGATTCAGACATCATTAACGCTAAAAAAGTTTCAAAAAATTTTAGTTATAAGAGCTTTGAATCACCTGAAAATTTAATATCTAAGTGTGACGTCATTGATATAGTTACCCCGACTCAATTTCATCACAAAATTGCAATGCTAGCATTATCAAACAATTGTCATGTTTTTATTGAAAAACCAATAACTAAATCAATAAATGAGGCGAAAGAACTTATTGAATGTTCAAATTCAAATGGATTACATGGTCAAGTTGGACATGTTGAAAGATTTAACCCAGCTTTCATTGCTTCAAAACCTCACATAACTAATCCTATGTTTATTGAAACCCACAGGCTTGCTGAATTTAATCCTAGAGGAACAGATATACCTGTGGTGTTAGATTTAATGATACATGATATTGATATAATTCTAAGTCTTGTTAAATCCCCTATTAAATCAATCAATGCATCTGGAGTTAAAGTTATAAGTAGCACTCCAGATATTGCAAATGCAAGGATTGAATTTGAAAATGGATGTGTTGCTAATTTAACTGCAAGTAGAATTTCTATGAAAAAAATGCGTAAAAGTAGATTTTTTCAAAAAGACGCTTATATATCAATAGATTTTTTGACAAAAGAAGTAGAAATTGTAAAAATGAAAGATGCTCCTCAAGATCCTGGTGAAATGGCAATGATTCTTGAAAATGCAGAGGGAATGAAAAGACAAATCTACTTTGAAAACCCTATTATTAAGCAATCTAATGCAATATTAGATGAACTAGTGTCTTTTGCTAATTCAATAAAAAATAATGAGAAGCCAATAGTTGATTTAAATGATGGTTATTTTGCATTAAGTACTGCTCAAAAAATAATTGATTCATATTAAGAATAATGTTTAAAATAAATACTCTGAATATATTTATTCCTAGGTCTCCAATAAATCAAGTTTTTGACTCGAGAGATATTGATTTTCTTAAAAAAAATCAAGACAAATTAAAAGACGAGAACTTTTTCAATATTATTAAAAATAAAAGTCTCTCTAAAATTAGATCTAAATGGAGATCAAATCGATTAAATGGAAGTTACCATTATCATTTAAATCAATATTATTTATTAGATATTGAATCAGAAAAATCATTTTTTAGAGGAATCTTATGTGGTCTTAGTTCAGAATTTTTAAAACAGAATTTGATTGTCCCCCATGAAGATGTTTTTGAAAATAGAGTAGAAAAATTGAAAAATTATCTTAATGAGGTTAAAATACAAGCTGAGCCTGTTGTTTTTGCTACAAATTTTTCAAGAGAACTAATTAATCACATAGAATTATCAGTTTTAAATAATCCTATTGAAAAATTTAATTTTAAAAATAAAAAATATACTATTAGATCAATAGATTTGAAAGATTCAATAAATAAATTTTCAAAATTTTATATAGTAGATGGTCATCATAGAACTGCATCATTTAAATTATTATCTGAAGAATCTAAAAAAGATTATCAACTTTTAACTTTCATAACTGATATCAGTTGTATTAAATCAGATAAATTTACTTGGGAAGTTTCAAGTCCATCAATCAATCTCATTAATGAAATAAAAAGGCTTGAATTTACCAGTTTTGCTCCATCATCTAATTCATTTTGGGCAACTTATCAAGGCAAAAACTATATTTTTAAAGAATCTGATTTAGATAAATTATCTATTTTTAATCTAGAAAAATGGATAATTACCAGCGGAGATAAAATCAACCGTTACTATTATAAAGATATTGATCAAAAATCAAATAATTCAAATAGTATTATTTTTAATTATCCAATTATTACTTTTAATCAAGTAATTAATTCTACGAAAAACCACAAACTTTTCCCTCAAAAGACGACATTTTTAGAACCGAAAATGCTTACTGGATTAACTATATCTGAACTAAACTAATTATGTGTTAAAAAGTAATTATATATGAGAATTAAAGACAATATAAACCTTATATGCTCTGATATACCCAAATCAGTTGTTTTAGTTGCAGTTTCTAAAACAAAACCAAATGAATTAATCATGGAAGCTTATAATTCTGGCCATAGAGTATTTGGAGAAAATAAAATACAAGAAATGGTAAAAAAATGGGAGTCTTTACCTAAAGATATTGAATGGCACATGATTGGTCATGTTCAGAGAAATAAAGTTAGGTATATGGCTCCATTTGTCTCTTTGATTCATGGGGTAGATAGTTTAAGAGTATTAATTGAAATTAATAAACAAGCAAAAAATAATAATAGAATAATCGACTGTTTACTTCAAGTTCATATATCAAAGGAAGAAACTAAACATGGATTTAATGTTGTTGAATTGGATTTAGCATTTAATGAATCAAAAACTCTAGAAAATATATCAATAAAAGGTTTAATGGGTATGGCGACTTTTACAAAGAATCATTCTTTGATAAATTCAGAATTTAAAGTTCTAAAATCAAAATTTGATATTTATAAATCAAAGAATGATGAATTTAATATTTTATCCATGGGTATGAGTGGTGATTATAAAAATGCCATAAATAATGGGTCTACAATGATTAGAATCGGGAGTAAACTCTTTGGAGAAAGAAACTAGTAATGTACGCAATTCTTGATATAGAAACTACGGGTGGTGAATTTAATGAGGAGGCTATTACAGAAATAGCCATATATCGTTTTGACAAAATTCAAATTACTGATCAATTTATTTCGATGGTTAAACCTGACAGAGCTATTCAGCCTTATGTTGTTGGACTTACTGGAATTACTGATAAAATGCTAAAGAACTCACCTAAATTCTTCGAAATTGCTAAAAGAATTATTGAAATAACCTCAGATTGTATTCTAGTAGCTCATAATGCAGAGTTTGATTATAGAATATTAAGAACAGAATTTAAAAGGTTAGGTTATAATTTTAATAGAAAATCCTTATGCACTGTTCAGTTATCCAAAGAACTTATACCAAATTTAGAATCATACAAACTAGGACGATTAGTTAGAAGTCTAGGTATTCCAATTAGTGAAAGGCACAGAGCTCAAGGAGATGCATTGGCTACTTTAAAGCTTTTCGAATTATTAATACAAAAAGATAAAAAAAAGATAATATTAAATAGTTTTATAAAAGAACTACATAAAACAAATATTAAATCAAAACACATTAAGATTATTGATCAAGTTCCAAGCGTTACTGGTGTGTATTACATATATGATAAAAATTCTATTATTTATATTGGAAAAAGCAAAAATTTAAAAAAAAGTGTGACTACACATTTAACATCTAAAAGCTCAAAAGCAATAAAAATTCAAAATCAAATTGATAAAATTAGTCATGATCAAACTGGTAGTGAATTATTGGCTTTACTTAAAGAACAACAAGAAATAAAAGAAAATAAACCAAAACTAAATTTTAAATTTAATTATAAATTATTCCCTATTGGTGTCAGATTAGTCACAAACAAGAATGGTTATAATATTCTAAATATTGAACAAATTAAAACAGGCGAAAAATATTTATTTGTTTTTAAAAACAAAATTCGTGCAATTAATCAATTAAATATTTGGATAAATGACTATGATCTGTGTCAAAATCTCACATCTTTATCAAATGGTAAAAATGTATGTGTTCAATACAGTTTTAAAAAATGTAAAGGTGCCTGCTGCTTTAAGGAAAATATTAACACATACAACAAAAGGTTACAAGAACTGATAGAAAATTTAAAGTTTATTTATTCTACTTTTATAATGATTGATAAAGGAAGAAATGTTAATGAGAAAAGTTTTGTTTTAATTGAAAATCAATTAATTAAAGGCTATGGATATTATGATTTAAATCACCAAATTAAATCATTAAAAAAAATCAAAAACCGGATAGTTGAAATTGATCACAATCATGATGCACAATCAATTTTATATAATTACATAAAATCAAATAAGCATCAAGAAATAATTCAATTTTAAGTATTATTCTGTCAATAAATATTTTGTATTTTTATATCAATGGCAAAGAAATCTAAATATTGGAGACATAGACTTCATGAGATTATATACGAAGCAGATACACCAGCTGGAAAACTATTTGATATAGTTTTATTTGTTATTATTATTTTAAGCGTTGTTCTGGTTGCTCTTGAAAGTATTGATGATTTTTATAATCGATATAGCTATTTTTTAAATATTTCGGAATGGATAATAACAATTGTTTTTACTGTCGAGTATATAATTCGTCTTATTGCTGTTCATAAACCAATAAAATATATAATCAGTTTTTATGGAATAATTGATCTATTATCAACAATGCCAAAATATATATCCCTGTTTTTAGTTGGAACTCAATCTCTTATTGCTTTAAGAGCATTAAGACTATTAAGAGTTTTTAGAATTTTAAAAATGACAAGATATATTGGTGAATCCAATACATTAATGAAAGCATTAATATCAAGTAGAGCTAAAATAGGAGTTTTCATATTTAGTGTGCTTGTTATTTGTATAATTTTTGGAACACTAATGTACATGGTTGAAAGTAACGAAAGTGGTTTTACTAGTATTCCAGAAAGTATTTATTGGTGTATTGTAACTTTAACAACTGTTGGCTATGGTGATATCGCACCTATGACTCCACTTGGTCAATTTATAGCATCCGTTATTATGATTATGGGATATGGAATAATTGCTGTCCCTACTGGAATAGTTACTGCTGAATTGACTGTTAAAAAGAAAAAAATAGACAGTAATACTCAAGCATGTTTACATTGCATGACTAATGATCATCCAGATAATTCTATTTTTTGCTATCATTGTGGTGAAAAATTAAATGATGTCCGATAAAAATCTAATTTATATTGGAGGACCTACTGCAGTTGGTAAAACTTCTATAGCAATTGAAATTGCAAAATATTTTTCAACTGAAATAGTTTCATGTGATTCAAGACAATTCTATAAGGAAATGAGAATTGGAACTGCTATTCCATCTAAAGATGAATTAAAGACTATTAAGCATCATTTCATTCAAGATCGGAGTGTTTTAAATCATTTATCCGTTGGTCAATATGAAAAAGAAGCTACAAAAATCATAAATAATCTTTTTCAAAAAAATCAAACTGTAGTTTTAGTTGGTGGATCTGGCCTATATGCAGATTCAATTCTTTTTGGTTTAGATTCTTTTCCAAGTATATCAAAAAACACTATAGACCATATTAACAATCTATATAAAAACAAAGGTTTAGAACATCTTCAAAACTTATTAAAAGAAAAGGATTTTAAATATTATAAAAAAGTTGATTTGAACAATCATAGAAGAATAATTAGAGCTTTATCTGTATTCACAGAAACTAACATTCCTTATTCTAGTTTTTTAGGTAAAGTAAATCAAAACAGAATTTTTAGAAATCATATTTATATTATAAATGATGAAAGGGAAAAACTTTACAATAAAATCAATTTTAGAGTCGATCAAATGATTCAAAACGGTTTGGAAATTGAAGCTAAATCCCTTTTTGAAATGAAGGATTTAAAAGCACTTCAAACTGTTGGTTACAAAGAATGGTTTTCATATTGGAATGGAGAATGTGAAAAATATTCAGTAATAGAAGAAATTAAAAAAAACACGAGAAGGTATTCTAAACGCCAACTAACCTGGTTTAAAAAATATGATTCGGCAAACTGGTTAAATCCTCAAGAATCGATAAATAAAATTTTAAATAATTACAAGTAATTAGAAAGATTTCCTTTTATACGGCTATATATATTTGCAATATCAGCCTTTTTGAAATCCTCCCCCATTATTTTTTCGTATAACTCTATATATCTTTCAGATACCTCATTTACATATTTAGCAGTCATTTGAGGTGTTTTTTGCCCTTCAAGGCCTTGAAAATTATTTGAAATTAACCATTGACGAACAAATTCTTTTGAGAGTTGTTTTTGTGGTTCAGATTTGAATTGCCTTTTTTCATAACCTTCTTTGTAAAAATATCTTGATGAGTCTGGAGTGTGTATTTCATCAATTAAAATAATTTCACCACCCTTTGTCTTTCCAAACTCATATTTAGTATCCACTAAAATTAAATTTTGTTTTGAAGCTAATTCACTACCTCTTTCAAAAAGTTTATATGTATATTTTTCGAGTAAAAGATAATCGTCCTCAGAAACTATATTATTACTAATAATTTCTTCTCTTGATATATCTTCATCATGACCTTGATCAGCTTTTGTTGCAGGAGTTATAATTGGTTTAGGGAGCTTATCATTTTCTTTTAATCCATCAGGAAGCTTTACCCCACATAATATTCTATTACCTTTTGAATATTCTCTTGCAGAATGTCCAGCTAAATAACCTCTAATAACCATTTCTACTTTGAATGGAATACAATTTAAACCAATTGCTACATTAGGATCTGGAGTTTCTGTAATCCAATTAGGTACTATATCTTTTGTTTGACTCATCATTCTTATAGCAATTTGATTAAGAATTTGTCCTTTAAATGGAATTCCTCTAGGAAGTACTACATCAAATGCTGAAATTCTATCTGTTGCAATCATTATTAGCTTGTCATAATCTAATTTATATACCTCACGTACTTTTCCTGTATATTTAGATTTTTGATTCAGAAAATTAAAATTTGTCTTTAATATAGTTTTATTCATAAAATTAATTTTGATTTTCTATTTTTTTGTATGCATCAATAATTTTTTTAACAATTTTATGACGAATAATGTCATTTTCATCTAATAAAACTATCCCTATACCATGAGTTTTTTTTAATATTATTAGGACTTCTTTTAATCCTGAAATAACCCTTCTAGGTAAATCAATCTGACCGGGATCTCCAGTTATCATGAATTTAGCATTTGACCCCATTCGAGTTAAAAACATTTTCATCTGAGAGTGAGATGTGTTTTGTGCTTCATCAAGTATAACAAAAGCATCATCTAAAGTACGCCCTCTCATAAATGCTAATGGTGCAATTTGAATTGTTTCTTTTTCAAGATATGATTTAAGTTTTTCTGAAGGAATCATATCTCTCAATGCATCATATAATGGCTGCATATATGGGTCTAGTTTTTCTTTTAAATCACCTGGTAAAAAACCTAAGTTTTCACCAGCTTCCACAGCTGGTCTAGTTAAAATGATTCGTTTAACCTTATTTTCTTTGAGGGCTCTAACTGCCATTGCAATACCAGTATAAGTTTTTCCAGTACCTGCAGGGCCAATTGCAAAAACCATATCATTTTTGATTAATAAATTAACTAATTTTAATTGATTAATTGTTTTAGCTTTTATTGTCTTACCATTAACACCGTGAAGTATAAAAGATTCTTTATCATTGCTTAATTTAAGATATTCATCACCATTTGAAGTTAAAATTCTTTCAATTTCTTCTACATTTAAATAGTTATCGTTAGCAAACTTATTAGTAAGAATTTTAACCTTCTTTTCAAATTTATCAAGAATACCTTTTTCACCAAAAGCTTTTATTTTATTACCTCTAGCAACTATTTTAAGTTTAGAAAAATATGATTTTAATAACTCTAGATTAATATTTTGATTTCCAAAAAATTCTTGTGGATTTATATCAGATAATATAATTTCAAGTTCATTCAATACAAAGAAGAGTTAAAAAAAATTATTTTTGTGTTACATTGTTAATTCTTTTCAAATGTACATCTTTTGATTGAAAATTGATATTAAATTATTGTATGAGCATTGTTACATTAACGACTGATTTTGGTACCAAAGATTATTTCGTCTCTGCTACTAAAGCAGCCTTGTTTTCTGAAATAATTGAAGTAAATATTTTTGATATTAGTCATCAAATAAGCCCTTACAATGTCACTGAGGCAGCATATATTTTAAAAAACGCATATAAATCTTTCCCTAAAGGAACTATTCATCTAGTTGGTGTAGATTCAGAGCTAACTCCTGAAAATACTCATTTAGTAATGTTGTTTGATGGACACTATTTTATAGGAGCTGACAATGGGATTTTTTCATTAATAATTAATGGAAAAAAAGCAGATAAAATTGTCACTATAAATATTCATAAAAATGTTGTTACTAGTTTTCCTGTTTTGGATGTTTTTGTTAAAGTAGCTGGGCACATTTCAAGAAATGGTGAATTAGAAATAATTGGTAAAAGAACTAATTCCATTTTAGAATTAACAAATGTGAATCCAGTAATCAATAATTTAGAAAATAAAATTTTAGGGAGCGTGATTTATATTGATAACTATGGAAATGTAGTTACTAATATTACTGAAAAAATATTTAAAGATATTGGTAAATCAAGAGAATTTACAATACATGCAAGGACTATAGAGTTTAACAAAATATATAATAATTATAGTGAATCAATAGATTTTAATATAGTCAAAGAAAAAAGAGAAGAAGATGGTAAAAAGATTGCTTTATTTAATACTGCAGGTCATCTGGAGTTAGCAATTTATAAAAGTAATCCCTCAACAGTTGGAAGTGCAAGCAGCTTATTTGGTTTAAGCTACAGAGATTCAGTTACAATTATATTTAATTAAATATGTTAACATTGCTTTTTAAAGAAATAAAGTATTTTTTTATCACTCCTACTTGTATATATAGTTATAGGAATATATTGGTCTTTAAACACTTTGTTATTTATTGTTGTTGACAATGACTTTAATTTATTTCAAAATCAATTTTTAGACTTTAATACTTTTTTTATTATCACACCCTTATTCTTTCTATTATGCTTAAATATGATTCTTAGGAATATTAGAAGTCATATTAGTTAACAAATGTGCATAAGTTCTTTTTTGTTTAAACACCATTTAAAATATCTTTGAAATAAATCCTTTTCTAAATGAAATTTATAGTTTCAAGCGCAGCCCTATTAAAAGAATTACAAATTATTGGTGGTATTGTCAATTCTACCAACACCCTTCCAATTCTTGATAATTTTTTGTTTGAAATAAATAATGATACGTTAACATTATCAGCTTCAGATCTTGAAACAACCATGTCAACAAGTATTAATATCGAATCAACAGATATATATTCAATAGCAGTTCCTGCAAGATTACTGATTGATACTCTTAAAACTTTTGCAGAACAACCACTTACTTTTATTAAAACTGATTCTAATACTATTGAAATAATTGCCAATAATGGTAAATACGGGGTAGCTTATGTTCCTGGCGAAGATTTTCCTAAAGCTTCATATATTAAGGATCCAAGCTCTACAACCATAAAAGGTAATGTACTTGCCACTTCAATAAATTCAACTCTTTTTGCTTCAGGAAATGATGATCTTCGTCCTGTTATGAGTGGTGTATTTTTTCAATTTAGTTCAGAGTGTTTAAATTTTGTTGCAACAGATGCACATAAAATGGTTAAATATTCAAGAACAGATTATAAATCTGAAAAAAGTGCTGAATTTATAATGCCTAAAAAACCTCTTCAATTACTAAAGGGAATAATGTTAGGTAATGAAGATGATGTAAAAATAGAATATAATGAAACAAATGCGCAATTTATTTTTGGTTCCTCAACACTTACATGTCGTCTCATAGATGGTAAATATCCAAATTACGAAGCTGTAATTCCAAAAGAAAATCCTAATACCCTTATAATTGATCGTGCTTTATTTTTAAACTCAGTCCGAAGAGTAAGTATCTTTTCAAATAAAACAACTCACCAAATTCGGTTAAAAATTGCAGGATCTTCACTTAATATTTCTGCTGAAGATTTTGATTATAGTAATAAGGCTGATGAAAGATTGGATTGTGAATATACTGGAGAGGACTTACAAATTGGTTTTAATTCACGATTTGTTATTGAGATGTTAAATAATTTAAATTCACCTTCAGTTCAATTATCAATGTCTCTACCTAATAGAGCTGGATTAATTACTCCTGTTGAAAAAAATGACGAAAGCGAAGAAATTACAATGCTAGTAATGCCAGTAATGCTTAATGATTAACTGATAAAGCTATAGACTCTGATAATCTTTTATAAGTTCCTTTTTCTAACTTTTCCCTAATTTTTGAAAACGCATTAAGTGTAACAGATATGTCATTTAATGTATGTGAAGCTGTAGGTATTAATCTAAGTAAAATTAGTCCTTTAGGTATTACTGGGTAAACAACAATAGAACAAAAAATAGCATAATTTTCTCTTAAATCTTTAACTAATACCATAGCCTCAGGTATACTTCCTTTCAAGTAAACTGGTGTAACACAACTCTGAGTAGATCCAATGTCAAAACCTCTTTCTTTTAATCCCTCTTGTAAAGCGTTTACATTTTCCCAAAGTTTACTCTTAAATTCCGGTCTAGTTCTAAGCATATCAAGTCTTTTTAAAGCACCTTTAACTAAAACCATTTGAAGTGACTTAGCAAATATTTGAGATCGCATGTTATACTTTAAATAATCAATTATTTCTTTATCAGCTGCAACAAACGCACCTGTAGATGCCATTGATTTTGCAAATGTTGCAAAATATACATCTATTTTGTCTTGAACCCCCTGCTCTACTCCTGCCCCTGACCCATTATTTCCTAAAGTTCCAAAACCATGTGCGTCGTCAACTAAAAAACGAAAATTGTATTTATGTTTTAAATCAGTTATTTCTTTTAATTTTCCTTGTTCACCTCTCATTCCAAAAACACCTTCGGATATTACAAGGATACCTCCTCCAGTTTGTTCAGCTATTTTAGTAGCTCTTATTAGATTTTTCTCCAAACTTTCTATATCATTATGCTGATATGTATATCTTTTTCCGTGATGTAATCTTACTCCATCAATTATAGAAGCATGAGCATATACATCATAAACAATTACATCATCTTTATTGACAAGGCTATCTATAGTTGATAAAATTCCTTGATAACCAAAATTTAAAAGGTAAGTAGATTCCTTTTGAACAAAACTAGCAAGTTCTATTTCAAGCTGTTCATGCATTTCTGTGTGCCCCGACATCATTCTTGCACCCATTGGGTAAGCAGACCCGTATTCTAGAGCTGCATCAGCATCAACTTTTCTTATTTCTGGATGATTTGCAAGACCTAGATAATCATTGATACTCCAAGTAATAACTTCTTTTCCATTAAAAAACATTCTATTACCTATTGGACCGTCTAGTTTGGGAAAAACAAAATATCCTTCGGCGTGTTTTGCCCACTTACCTAGTGGACCTTTATTTTGTTGAATTCTAGCAAATAAATCTTTCATGCTTAATTACATTTAAATATATTCAATTTGTTGAACAATTTGTTCATCATTTGTATTAAAACCTTCATCATTCATCCATTCATCACTATAAATCTTACTCATATATCTTGAACCATGATCAGGAAAGATAATAACCACTTTGCTTTTATCATCAAATATTCCTTCTTTATTTAGTTGAGTGGTAGCTTGCATTGCTGCGCCAGAAGTATAACCAACAAGCATTCCTTCGTTTTTAGCTATACTTCTAGCCATGTAAGCACTTAATTCATCTGTAACTTTGATAAAGTAATCAATTACAGAAAAATCAGTTGCCTTTGGAATTAAATTTTTACCTAATCCTTCAATTCTGTTAGGATATATTTCTTTTTCGTCAAACTTACCAGTTTCGTGATATTTTTTCAAAACAGAACCATACGCATCAACACCAATAATATTAATATTTGGGTTTTGTTCTTTTAGAAATCTTCCTGTTCCAGTTAAAGTACCCCCATTCCCACTACAACCAATAAGATGGGTGATTTCTCCTTTTGTTTGTTTCCATATTTCTGGACCGGTTGATAGATAATGAGCCTTTGTGTTTAGATCATTATAATATTGATTTATATAAAACGAGTTTTTAATTTCATTATTTAGTCTTTTAGCTACTTGATAATAAGAACGGGGATGATCTGAGGGAACATTTGCTGGACAAACATAAACTTTTGCCCCCATAATTCTCAACATATTAATTTTATCTTTAGACGACTTAGTACTAACAGCTAAAGTACAATTATAGCCTCTTACTAATGATACCATTGCTAAACTAAAACCAGTATTACCTGAAGTTGTTTCGATAATTGTACTTCCTGGTTTAAGAAGTCCTTGACGTTCAGCTTCTTTAATAATATAAAGAGCTATTCTATCTTTACTTGAATGCCCAGGGTTAAATGCTTCACATTTAGCATAATAATTACCAGGAAAATTTCTTACGAGATTATTTAATTTAATTAATGGAGTCTCTCCAATTAGTTCAAGTATGTTATTATATATCAAACTAGAATATTTTGCCTACTATTATTCAAATAATTGATTGCAAATTTAATTAAAATAACTTAATCTATCTGTTCCTCTAATTGAAATAAAAAAGCATAATTTTTTGCTACTTCTTTAAGCGCATCAAATCTTCCTGAAGCCCCTCCATGACCAGTATTCATGTTTGTATTAAGAAAAATAACATTTGAATCAGTTTTATAATCTCGAAGTTTAGCTACCCATTTTGCAGGCTCCCAATATTGTACCTGTGAATCGTGTAAACCTGTTGTTACTAATATATTAGGGTATGTTTGATTTTTAATCTGATCATAAGGAGAATAAGATAACATATAATCATAATAATTTTTATTATTAGGATTTCCCCATTCATCATACTCTCCAGTTGTTAAAGGAATCGACTCATCTAACATTGTAGTAATTACATCAACAAATGGAACAGCCGCAATTACTCCATTGTAAATTTTTGGTGAATCATTAACAATAACTCCCATTAATAATCCTCCAGCTGATCCTCCATATGCGTATAAGTGCCTGGGTGACGTATAACCACTATCTATTAAAAACTTAGAGCATGATATAAAATCACTAAACGTATTTTTCTTTTTAAACAATTTACCATCTTCATACCATGATCTACCCAGGTATTCCCCTCCTCTGACGTGAGCTATTGCATATATGAACCCTCTATCTAATAAACTTAAGCGTGATGAAGAAAAATATGGATCTCTTGTTATTCCATAAGAGCCATAAGCATATTGAAGCAGCGGAGTGTCAACTGAAAGTTTAGTGTCTTTATGATAAACTATAGATATAGGTATTTTAGCTCCATCACTGGCTTCAGCCCAAACTCTTTTTTCAATATAATTAGTTGGTGTAAAGTTATCATCCAGAACTTTTTGCGTTTTCAAAATAGTATTCTCTTTAGAACTCATATCAAACTCCATTATTGATGGTGGAGTAGATAAAGAATTATATGAATATCTTAATTTTGAACTATCAAATTGAGGATTGTATGCACTATAAAGACTATATGTTTCCCCTTCAACTGGTAATGGATAGCTTGGTTCATCTTCCCATGAATGAATTATCAATTGATTTAAACCATTGCATCTCTCACTTGTCACCCAAAAGTCTTCAAATAGTTCTATGTCTTCTAACAAGACATCTTTTCTATGATCAATAATGGGGGTCCAATTTTTAATTTCTGTTTTATCTACAGGAGTTTTAATAAGTTTAAAATTATGTGAATTGTTATGATTTGTAATTATATAAAAATAATCACTGTAATGAGAGACACTATATTCCAAACCTCTAATTCTTTCTTGTATTTTTTTAAAACTATCAGTCGGTTTATTTGCATTTAAATACTGATGTTCATTAGTTAATGTACTATATGACGATATAAAAATATATTCGTTAGATTTAGATTTTCCAATTCCAACTGAAAAAGTATCATCATCCTCAACATAAATTAATTCATCATTAATATCTGTAGTCTCTAAATTATGTCTATAAACCTCATTAGATCTAAGAGTTTTAGGGTCCTTTTTCGTATAAAATAAATATTTATTATCATTTGCCCATACACTCCCTCCTGTGGTATTTTTAATATTTATTTCAAGATTTAGATTGGTAATTAAGTCCTTTATATATAAAGTGTATTTTCTTCTAGATTGCGCATCAACAGCATAAGACATTTTTGAATTATCAGGACTAATATTAATCCCAACAAGACTGAAGTATTCATATCCTTTTGCTTCTAAATTAACATCAATCAGAATTTCTTCCATGGCAGATAATGAATCTTTCTTTCTTAAATATATTGGATAAGATTTTCCAGTTTCAAACCTTGTTATATACCAATACCCATTATAAAAATATGGTACCGAACTATCATCTTCTTTAATTCTTGATTTCATTTCGTAAAATAATTCTTTTTGAATGGGTTTAGACTGAATTGTCAATTTATCATAATAATCATTCTCTCTTTCTAAATAATCAATTACCTCAGGATTATCTCTCTCTCTAAGCCAATAATAGTTATCAACCCTTATATCACCATGAATTTTATGTTGATACGGAATTTTTTCTGCTTTTGGTGGAGGTAAATTAGGATTTTCTTTCATTAAAATATGTTCATTACAAGCTATGGCAAAAATAAATGCAATAAATGAATAACAAAATATTTTAGAGTATATCATATGCAAATTTTTACAATTTTAATTTGGATAAAGTTTTCATAGTGTATTGATGATGTTCATTTGTATAGTCTCTATGAGTAACCATTCTAATTTTACCTTTTCCAAGCTGAATCAATCTTATATTCTTTTTTGCAAGAATTTCTATGAATTTATTTTCATTACAATTAGTTCTAAGTGAGAATATTATAATATTAGTTTTAATAGGTTGAACTAATTCAACATAATTTAAGCTTTTTAGAATAATTCCAAGTTCAATAGCTTTTTTATGATCATGTGCTAAATCCTTAAGGTTGTTATCTAAAGCATAATCTACAGCGGCAGCAATATAACCAACTTGTCTCATCCCACCACCTAAAACTTTTCTATATCTAATTGCCTTTTTTATAGTTTCATTATTTCCTAAAAGCATAGAACCTATTGGACAGCCTAAGCCCTTACTAAAGCAAACAGATATAGTGTCAAATAATTTTCCATAATCTATAGCCTTTGTATTTGTAGCTATCATAGCGTTCCATATTCTTGCTCCATCTAGGTGTATTGATATATTATTTTCTTTACATAAAGAACTAATAGATTTTAGGGCTTTTAAATCATAACATGTGCCTCCACCCTTATTAGATGTGTTTTCAAGACTTACTAATGTTGTAGGAGGACTATGATAAAAATCTGGGGGATTAATTACCTCTTCAATTTGTTTTTTATTTAACAATCCTCTTTCACCTTCAACTAAACGGCAAGAAACCCCAGAATTAAAACTAACACCACCTCCCTCATAGTGATATATATGAGAATAATGATCACAAATTAATTGATCACCTGGTTGAGTGTGAATTTTAATGGCAGCTTGATTAGACATAGTTCCAGATGGAAAAAATAAACCTGCCTGTTTTCCAAACAAATTGGCAACCCTTTCTTCAAGCCTATTTAAAGTTGGATCCTCTTTAAAAACATCATCTCCAACTTCGGCTTTCATCATTGCATTTAACATTCCTTTTGATGGAATAGTAAATGTGTCACTAATTAAATTTACCATCATAATTAAAAATCACATGCAATTGAACCAATAGGAGATCCATCAGGAATTTTTTCAGTTTTTAATGGAGAAATAAGTTTAGGTTGAGACATAAACTGACTTATTTGATTTTGATAAAACTTAGAAAATTTAATTTGAGTATTTTTTTTAAGCCATTTAGATAAATCATCTAAACTATTAAATATTTGAGCTCTAGTTTGTGGATAAACGCTAACATTATTACTTAACAACATTAAATGTTTTAAAATATTCGCGCGATTTATTTGTTGAATTGATTGATGGTAATTATCATATCCTTGCATGAAAATTTGATTAATCAATTTATTAATAACATCTTCTAAACTTAATTGATCTTCATATATAGCCTCTTGTTGAATTAATCTTGAGACTCTTTGAGGATTAAGAATCATACTTATTACAGCATCACTCAATGAATTTGCAATACCTAAATAATCAAAAGCAACTCCCGTTTGAGACCCAAAACTTTCACGATTTCTATAATTTCCAAAAGTTCTAGGACTTAAAATTGAATGTAATGATTTTGGAATAGTTAATTCAGGTGGAGATATTGAGTTTAGTAATGCATTCAAAGCTAGTATTTGGTCATTTTTACTTACAGGTGATGTTTCATATTTAACATTACTCTTAACTCCGTAATCATAATTCAATCCACCAATTAATTTAACTACTGCTTCTACTTGATATCTATGTAAAAAATAGATAGGTGCTAGTCTGTCTTCTAAGACTGAATAATTCTCTCCCATTCTAAGGTGATCTAAGGAAAATTGACTTAACGCAATTTTTCTAATTTTCAACAATTTATCTAATTCATTTACAGCGTTTTCACCATTATCCCATAAATGAGATTTAGGATGAGCACCACCAATTGGTCTTGAATCAGAATCAGAAATAAATCTATGACCATCTTTATAACTGTTTTCTATGATGTTTTGTAACGCAGTATTTTCATCTATTTCATTAGAAAATTCAGAATAATTATATGAGACACTAACCTTGTCCCAATTTCCTATACCAACAGAATAGGCATTATCATAATTTATTTTCCCTTCAACTATACTTAATTTAGGGTGAGGATAATCCATAACTGAAGATCTGTTATTTGCACTTGCTGCAAAATTATGAGCAAACCCAAGTGTATGACCAATTTCATGTGCAGATAATTGTCGTATTCTTGCCAAGGCCATTTCTAAAGCTTTATCTTCTTTATTGGAATTAGGCTTAAATGGAGAATTAGTTAATCCTAATGCAATCATAAAATCCTGTCTAATTCTTAAACTTCCAAGGCTGACTTGGCCCTTTAATATTTCTCCAGTTCTTGGATCTACTATACTAGCTCCATAACTCCATCCCCTAGTTGAACGATGAATCCATTGAATCACATTATATCTAACGTCAAGAGGATCGGCATCATCAGGTAATATTTTTACCTGAAATGCATTTTGAAACCCTATGCTTTCAAAAGCTTGATTCCACCATCTCCCTCCTTCAAGCAATGCTGATCTAACTGGTTCAGGTGTGCCATTGTCAAGGTAATATATAATAGGCTCTATTGCTTCACTAATTTCTAAGTCGGGATTTTTCTTTTCTAAACGATGTCTAACTACATATTCTTGAAGTATAGGTTCACTTACTGGTGTAGCATAATCATAAAATCTATATGCATTCACACCGCTTCTTGGATCAAAACGCCTCATTTTAAAATCTAGTGGAGGTAAATTAATAAAAGAATGATGTTGATGAACTGTTACCGCATCAGCAGATGGAGTTACAGACTTTATCAGATTGCCTTGGGGCTGACCAATGAAAGTAAGCTGAACGTCAAATTCAATATTTTTTGGAAAAGCCCTAGTACGGTCAAGCTCCATAGATGATCTTGATTTATTAACAGAATAAGAACCTTGTTTTCTACTCTTTAATCTTTGTGAGACACCGTGCGCATCATTTAATAAAAAATCATTTAAATCAATTATATAGCCATTATTATTAATTTCTTTAATAGGAAAACTCCATATAACTGATTTTGCAAATGCTTGTTTAATTGATTTTTTCTCTAAGTAGTTATTTGAATTTGCACGATATTTTTGATTGGGTTCAACTAATAATAATTTATTTCCAGCCTTTTTAAAATAAACCACTCTTCTACCCCCAAGTTGGCCTCTATCTAGGCCAATATCATTACTTCCGATTCCTTCACTTAGACTATTTACATATAAAAAATCTTTTTCTAAGTCTTTTACTTCTAAATAAATATGATCATTACTATCATCATAATAGAAATTAAAAAAGCCTGAATAAAATTTCATTAATTCATATTTTGAAATTTTTACTTGATTTTTTCTATTATTGTTGTCTGATTTTTTGCGCTGGGCAATTACGTTTATAGATATAAGAATGAGTGCTAGACCCAAGATAATTTTTCTATTTATCATTTTATTCTGTTTTTAAATAAAGCTAATAAAAATTGAGACACATAGGGTTTAGATTTTATACTAATAAATATTTTTATTCTTCATTTAATAAAAAAGTAGTTTAAAAATGGATAATTTCAATAAAGTGAATTAGTTTAGCTAAACTATTTTTAATATGCTCACATCAGAACTATTTAAAGAGCTTATAGATCGCCTTGGTGCGTTAAGGAGGTATCTTTGACATTCCAACTAAAGAAATAGAAATATCTAATAAGGAAGAGAAGACTTTATCTCCTGACTTTTGGAATAATACAGAAGACGCAGAACATTTCATGCGTGAACTCCAATCTCAAAAAAAATGGGTTATAGATTATAACCTAATTAAGGATAAATTAGAAGAATTAGAAATTTTATTAGAATTCTTTAAAGAAGGAGAGGTTAGTCAAAATGAGTTAGATCATTTACACATAGAGATTATAGAACTATTTGAGGCAATAGAATTTAAAAACATGTTATCTGATGAAGGTGATAATCTATCTGCAATATTACAAATAACTGCTGGTGCTGGAGGAACTGAAAGCTGTGACTGGGCTGAAATGTTGATGAGAATGTATTTAATGTGGGGAGAAAAAAATGGATATAAATTAAAAGAATTGAATCATCAGGCTGGAGATGTAGCTGGTGTTAAAACTGTTACTATTAAATTGCAGGGTGAATATGCATTTGGTTGGTTGAAAGGTGAAAATGGAGTTCATAGACTAGTAAGGATTTCTCCTTTTGACAGCAATGCTAAAAGACATACTTCATTTGCTTCTGTTTATGTCTATCCTTTAGTTGATGATACAATTGAAGTTATTATAAATCCCTCAGATATAAGATGGGAAACTATGCGTTCAAGTGGAGCTGGTGGACAAAATGTTAATAAGGTTGAAACAGCAGTTAGATTAAGACATCATCCTTCAGGAATAGTTGTCGAAAACTCAGAAACCAGATCACAGCTAGAGAATAAAGGCAAGGCAATGCAATTACTTAAATCTCAATTATATGAAATCGAATTACAAAAAAAAATGTCTGCTAGAGAAGAAATTGAAGCTTCAAAAATGAAAATTGAATGGGGGTCACAAATAAGAAACTATGTTATGCATCCTTATAAATTAATAAAAGATGTTAGATCTAAAATCGAGACTAACGATATTGATGCTGTAATGGATGGCTCAATTAACATATTTCTTAAAGGATATTTAATGTATATGGGGCAGAAAGACAATGATAGTAATGATATCAATCTTGTATATAAAAAGTAGCGTGTTTTAACTCACTAACTTTTCTGTTTAACATACCTTTATCATATGTCTATACTTTTGTTAGCACTTAATCCGCTTTTTTATATTGCAGGCAACTAAATATAAACACTATTTAAGCAGCTGTTTTTTATTAAAAGACCCCAGCCCTTTATCCAGCCAATTTTTAAACGTAGCTGTATCAACATATTGAATAGGCTCACTTAACAGATTACCATCGGCAGACATCAGAACATAAAAAGGTTGAGATGCTGTTTTAAAATTTAAATATTGAAAAGTTGACCACTTTTGACCAATAGTTTTAATATTCTTTAATGTCCCGTTAGATCGTTTAATCTTAAATTGATCTTCCTCCATTAATTCATTTCTATCATCTACATATAATGATATTATAACTAAATCATTACTTAAAATTTTAAACACTTCTGAGTTAGACCATACATTTTCTTCCATTCTTCTACAATTAACGCATGCCCAACCAGTAAAATCTATTAAAATAGGTTTGTTTGACTTTTCAGCAATCATTCTTCCTTCAAAAAAATCTTTGTAACAATCTAAATTAAGCGGACATTCATTATTTGATTCATTAATACTATAGAAAATTGGAGGAGGAAAACCACTAAGCAATTTTAAGTTATTTTCTTTTACTAATAATCCTTGAATCAGATATAAAGTAAAAAACATAAAAAATACACCTATTAATTTTCTGGGAAACTTTATTTTATGCTTTATCTCATGTGGAAAATGAAAGATTCCAAATAAATAAAGTGATGTTAGCAAAGAGATTACAGACCATATCGATATAAACACTTCACGTTTTAAAATTCCCCAGTGAGACACCAAATCTGCATTTGATAAAAACTTTAAAGCTAAAGCCAATTCAATAAAACCAATAACAATATTGGTTGTGTTAAGCCAAGTTCCTGACTTAGGAATAAATTTTAATCCTTTTGGAAATAATGAAAATAAACCGAATGGAAGTCCCAAAGCTATACCAAAACCGAGCATGCCAAATGTTAACTGCACAGCACCTCCGTCAGATGTTAATGATCCTGCTAGCAAAGAGCCTAAAATTGGACCAGTACAAGAAAAAGATACGATTGACAAAGTTAAAGCCATAAAGAACAAACCTATTATTCCTTTCCATTTTGAAGATGCAGAATCAGAAAAATTTGACCATTTACTTGGTAAAGTAAGTTCATAAAAACCGAAAAAAGAAAAAGCAAAATATATAAATACAAAAAAGAATATGATGTTAACTACAACATTAGTCGCTATAACATTTAGGATTTCGGGATCTAAAGAATCAAACACATGAAATGGCAGGCTTAATAAAACATAAATAATAATTATAAAAAATGAATATATAAAAGAGTCTGCAATTCCTTTTGATTTTGATTTCACGTTTTTTATAAAATATGAGACTGTTAGAGGGATCATTGGAAAAACACACGGTGTCAATAATGCCAGTATACCTCCTAAGATTCCTAATAAAAATATTTTTCCATTACTTTTTTTTGAATTACTATTTTGATTGTCAATCAAATATTCAGATTTAGATAAATCTAATTTCAAAGAATTAGCTATATCTATGCTTTTGTCATCAATTGAAAAACTTTTAGACGTAATGTTATCTTTAAACTTAAAAATAAATGGTTCAGATCTAAATACACATAATTTATCATTACAAGCCTGATATTCAATTATTCCAGAAATTGTCTCTAATGAATCATTAAATTTAATTTCGTGATCAAACAATGCATACGTTTCAAAATATCTTAAATCTTTTTCAAAAATTGAATCATAGGCGATAATACTCTTTCCTTCACTAATTTTTTCTATTAAACTAAATGGCTCATCATCAAATAAAAATAAAGTTGGTAATGGTGGTTCATTATCCAAGTTTTGAGAATATACATGCCATTTATCCTCAATTTTAGCTTCAAATTTTAGAGTTATAATCGAATCATTTATTATCTCATAACTAAAACTCCATTTTACAGGATCAATTTCATCTTGAGCTTTTAAAAAATTTAAAGTAATTATAAAAAATAACAGAAATAATCTTTGCATTATATTATGTTGGATCAATGCGAATATACATTCTTTTCTTTGAATCTAAACTAGCTAAAAACCTTCTGTCTGCTCTTTTACCTATAACCCATACAACCTGGTTATTCGAAGTTAGAATCCATTGATTTTCTTTTTGAAATGAAGAATACTTTTCATCTTTAAAATACTTACTCAACTTCTTTTTTCCAGTCATTCCAACCGGATAGAAATATGCACCAGTAAAATTTTTCTTTATTTCTAATGGTGAATCTATTAATTTAGGATCTATTTCAATAGAACTGAAATCATTTGGGAACGGATCTAAACTTATTTCTATGCGAAATGGTTGATTTAACTTCTGTGGAATTAATTTAATTTCATAAGTATTTTCTAATTTTTTTGATTTGTTTCTTAAAATTAAACACTCGCGATCTCTTAACAATTCGTGTGAATCAGAGTATATTAATTTGCCTGGAGAAGAGTTAATCAATTTTTCCAACTCCAATGGATGGATAAAACCGTATTGCTTAAAGATTGCATGTAAAAAAAATTCTTTAGGACTGAGCTTGTTTATATCCTTAAGGTCTATTTTAATACCTGTTTCAATATTTATAAAAAAATCTTTTTTAAAATTATCTATTTGAATGTTTAATGCTTTACTAGCAATACCAAGGTGATGGATAGTTTTTTGAAAATGTTTTTCAAGATCAGGTATGATCTTTTTCCATTTAGGAACTACCAAGTTTCTTAAAGAATTTCTTAAATAATCATTTTTTGAATTACTTTGATCTTCATTCCATTTAAGATTATTTTCATTAGCATATACTAAGATCTCCTCCTTGGTGTAATTCAATAGTGGTCTTATTAATTTATTTGTTTCAGGTATACCAATCAACCCGTCTATGCCACTACCCCTGCTGATGTTAATTAAAAATGTCTCTAATTGATCATTTAGATGATGAGCAGTTATTACACAAGAAATATCATTCTCAATTAATAAATCATTAAACCAATTATACCTAATGTCTCTAGCAGCCATTTGAATTGAACACTTGTTTTTCTTAGAATATTTAATAGTGTCAAATTTTTTAAGGAATAAATCAACATCTAAACTATTTGCTAAATTTTTAACTAAAAGAGCATCGTTGTCACTATACTTTCCTCTTAGAGTGTAATTACAATGCGCAATACAAAACTTAAATTTTGAATTAGAAAATAAATGAGATAGAACAATACTGTCAACTCCTCCACTTACAGCTAAAAGAGATTTTTTATTCTTGAGCTGCGGATATAAGTCTTCTATTTTTAAAGATTTTATACTCATTTAAGAGCAAAATTAACTATTAATAGACGTTTTATGAATTTAATATTGTAATTAAAACTTATATAAATGAAATGTTTGTTAAAAAAAACATACTAAATCAAAGATCTTTTTAAACATAATCAAATTAAATAGCTAAAAACAAATAATATGATAAAAATAAATAAGAATTAAATTTATTAAATTATTATTATGATATTTGGTATCATGAAATTTTTATCAATTTCTCGCGTATTATTTATCTCTGGACGCCCTAACTTTCAACGTCCCGCCTAAGGGCATTATATATATATGGAATTAAGGTGAGTCCGGTTCCCAAAAACTTTCAACTTTTTTATTAATTATTATTTTTTTAATCATGGATATTGAAATTTCAAATCCGTCACATCTACATCATGCAAATAAAATTTCAGCTTGCATTGATGCTTCAGCAAAAGTTAGAGGCACCGGTATAGCAAGAAGATCTCCTGCATATATTTCTGAAAAGATAGAAAAAGGAAATTCAGTCATTGCTTCGATAAATAATGAATTTGCAGGGTTTTGCTATATAGAAATATGGGATCATGGTAATTATGTAGCTCATTCTGGTTTAATTGTTGATCCAAAATTTAGAGGCAAAGGTTTAGCTAGGAAAATTAAAAAAAAGATTTTTGAACTTTCAAGAAAAAAATTTCCAATAGCAAAAATATTTGGAATAACCACAGGTCAAGCTGTTATGAAAATAAATTATGAACTAGGCTATAAACCCGTTCATTTTTCTGAGCTTACTAAAAACCCTGAATTTTGGAAAGGATGTCAGACATGTAAGAATTATGATGTGCTTACTCGAACCGAAAGAAAATTATGTCTTTGCACAGGTATGCTATATGAGTCCAATAAAAAAAATTTTAATAAATCAAATCCTACTAAACTTTTAAAAAGTTTATTCAAAAAAAAGTAAAATGAAAAAACTAGTTCTTGCCTATAGTGGTGGTCTTGATACATCTTATTGTATAATGAAGCTTTCTCAAGAAGGCTACCAGGTCCATGCAATTTCAATAAATACAGGTGGTTTTACAACAAATGACATAAGGAAACAAAAAAATAAAGCCATTAAACTTGGTGCAAAATACTATGAATCAATTAACGCTCTAAATTCATTTTATGAGAAAATTATAAAATACTTAATATTTGGAAATGTTTTAAAAAACAACACTTACCCGTTATCTGTTAGTTCAGAAAGAATTATTCAAGCAATTGAAGTAATTAACTATGCTAAAAGTATAGATGCTAAATATGTTGCACATGGAAGCACGGGCGCTGGAAACGATCAAGTACGTTTTGATTTAATTTTTCAAATATTAGCACCTAATATAGAAATAATTACTCCAATTAGAGATCAAAGATTATCTAGAAAAGATGAAATTAAATACTTGAAATCAAATGGAATTAACATTTCATGGAAAGATGCTCAATATTCTATAAATCAAGGTTTATGGGGTACTAGTGTTGGAGGTAACGAAACTTTGACTTCACTTAACGGCTTACCTGAAAAGGCTTATCCAAGTCAATTAGTTGAGACAGAATCAAAAAAAATAACCCTTGAGTTTAATAATGGACAGGTGGTAGCATTAAATGGAAAAGAAGGTAATTCTATTATTTTAATTAATAAGCTACAAAAAATAGCTAAAGGTTTTGCTATTGGAAGAGGTATTCATGTAGGTGATACTATTATAGGTATTAAAGGGCGTGTTGGATTTGAAGCAGCAGCTCCTCTAATAATAATCAATGCTCATCATTTATTAGAAAAGCATACCCTATCTAAATGGCAACAATTTCAAAAAGAGCAATTAGCAAATTTTTATGGAATGCTTTTACATGAAGGAAACTATCTAGATCCAGTTATGAGGGATATAGAAGCATTTTTACAAAAGAGTCAAAAAACTGTTAATGGAAAAGTTTTTTTAAAGCTTCACCCTTATAGATTCGAATTGGAAGGTATTAAATCTAAAAATGATTTAATGAATACATCATTTGGAGACTATGGAGAAATGAATAAGAACTGGTCGGCAATTGATGCAAAAGGTTTTATAAAAATAACGTCAAACGCACATAAAATTCATAAAAGCATAAATACTAAAGAATGAAAACAGCAGGAATTATTGGAGGATCTGGTTATACAGGTGGAGAATTAATTCGATTATTAATCAATCATCCAAAAATAGAATTAGAATTTGTTTATAGCAGGACTCAGCAAAACAAACTTATAAGTGATACTCACCCTGATTTATTAGGGAGTACTAACTTATGTTTTACAAATAAAATTAATGAACAAGTTGAGATAGTTTTTCTTTGTTTAGGGCATGGAAAATCTTTTAAATTTTTAGAGGATAACATTTTTTCTGATTCTACTATAATCATTGATTTAAGTAATGATTTTCGTTTAAAGAAATACAATATATTTAAAGGAAGAAAATTTGTTTATGGGCTACCAGAATATAAAAAAGAAAATATTAAAGCTGCAAATGCTATAGCTAATCCAGGGTGCTTCGCAACTGTAATTCAATTAGCATTATTACCTTTAGCAAAACACAAACTGCTTAATAGTAAAGTTCATATCAATGCTACTACTGGTAGCACTGGAGCTGGAGCCCAATTCTCTTCAACAAAACATTTTAGTTGGAGAAATAATAATCTCTCATGGTACAAACCTTTTACTCATCAACATTTGGGAGAAATTACTGAAACACTTTCAAGTCTTCAAAATAATGAGACAAATCTACTTTTTCTTCCCCATAGAGGTAATTTTACTCGAGGAATTTTTTCAACAGCATATCTTGAATATAAAGGAAAGGTTAAGGAAGCTGAAAAATTATATAATGATTTTTATTTAGATGCTCCCTTTACACATATCTCAGAAAATGAAATTGATTTAAAAAATGTAGTTAATTCTAATAACTGCTTCATTCATTTATATAAACATGAAAATCTTCTATTAATTACCTCTGTAATTGATAATTTAATAAAAGGTGCTTCAGGACAAGCTATACAAAACCTTAATCTAATGATGGGATGGAATGAAAATTTAGGTTTGAAACTAAAATCAAGTATATATTAAATATAATTAAAATGAAAATAGCCATTATAGGTTCAGGAAATCTGGGATTGAGTATTGCCAAAGGGCTTATACTCAATGATATAATTACTAAGCTTTATCTAACTAAAAGAAATTGTGAAGATTTGCAAAAATGGAATGAAAACCTAAATATAACAGTAACTAATGATAACAGAGAAGCTGTATCAAACTCTGATATATTAATTTTTGCAGTACAACCAAGTCAGTTTGAAAATATTCTTAAAGAAGTTGTAGGTCTATTAAATGAAAAACATGTGATAATATCAACTATAACCGGTTTCAAAATTAATCGAATTGAATCTATTATTAGCACAAACTATCCTATTATAAGATCAATGCCAAATACTGCAATATCTGTTGGCAAGTCAATGACATGTTTATGTAGTAATAAAACTGGAAAGAAACGTATTGACATTGCTGCTGCAATATTTAACGCTCTTGGAACTTCAATTATAATTGAAGAACAACATATGCAAGCTGCTACAGTTATTTGTGCTAGTGGAATTGCTTTCTGGATGCGACTTATTAGAGCAAGTACTCAAGGAGGGGTTCAATTAGGTTTTGATGCAAATGAATCAATGAAAATGTCAATGTATACTGCACTAGGAGCCGCTACTTTATTAATAGATACTGAATCACATCCAGAAAAAGAAATTGATAAAGTGACAACTCCAAGAGGATGTACTATAACAGGTCTAAATGAAATGGAACATCAAGGTTTGAGTTCATCTCTCATTAAAGGCATAGTGGCATCTTTTGAAAAAATTAATGAAATCTCAAAACAATAACATGAAACTATTTGATGTTTACCCTTTATGTGATGTTAACCCTACAAAAGCAAAAGATGTATTTATTTATGATAAAGATGGAAACGAATATCTTGATCTTTATGGAGGACATGCCGTTATTTCAATAGGTCATTCTCATCCAGATTATATTAAAAATATTTCTAGTCAATTAAATAAAATTGGGTTTTATTCAAACTCAGTAATAAATCCTCTACAAAAAGAACTGGCAAATTCAATTGAAAGTTTATCGGGTTGTTATAATTATCGATTATTCATATGTAATTCAGGAGCTGAATCAAATGAAAACGCATTAAAACTTGCTTCAATGCATACTGGAAAGAAAAGAGTTATTGCTTTTAAAAATGCATTTCATGGAAGAACAAGTGCGGCTATTGCAGCAACAGATTTTAGAAGTTTTCATTCTCCTTTAGACCAACAACAAAAAGTAACGTTTATTTCACTTAATGATATTTATGCTTTAGAAAATGAATTAAAAATAGGTGATGTTTGCGCAGTTTTATTTGAATCAATTCAGGGTTATGGTGGCTTAGATGAACCAAGTGAAGAATTTATCTTATCAATAGAAAAAATGTGTAAGAAATACGAATCTTGCTTAATTGCTGACGAAGTACAATCTGGTTTTGGTAGATCTGGAAAATTCTTTGCCTTCCAAAAATACAATATTGAACCACATTTTATTTGCATGGCAAAAGGAATGGGGAATGGTTTTCCCATTGGAGGAGTTCTTATTCACCCAAATATAAAGGCTAAATATGGAATGTTAGGAACAACATTTGGCGGAAATTACCTTGCGTGCTCAGCTTCAATAACTGTTTTAGATGTTATTAAAAGAGAAAAACTCCAAGAAAATGCTAAAATTATGGGAGATTATTTTGTTAAAAAAGCGAAAAGCATTTCTCAA
>Ga0114996_10000498_pt1 | contig 54532 bp, 48 predicted proteins | sample ArcticOcean_MG_C_4_FD_87039 | JGI IMG/M metagenome (GOLD analysis project Ga0114996, IMG submission 87039) | Marine microbial communities from western Arctic Ocean - ArcticOcean_MG_CB4_134 | ecosystem: Environmental > Aquatic > Marine > Oceanic | place: Arctic Ocean: Canada Basin | collected...
CCCCGGCCCCCTGGCGAGCCCCCACCCCCTGGCGAGCCCCCACCCCCTGGCGAGCCCCCACCCCCTGGCGAGCCCCCACCCCCTGGCAGACCGGCAACCAAAGACGGCCCGTCCCAAGCAGGGTTCTGCACGTCACTGGGTGTGCTCTTGCAGCCGCCTGCATTTGGGGTCGCCGTCGGTCAGCCGGTAGCCGACGCAACGGCGACGGTGCTTCCTGACGGGCGGATCAGAATGTACGTCTTCGCACAGGGCATTGGGGTCGTAAGCGCAGTGTCAAACGACGGCATCAACTTCACCGAGGAACCTGGAGCGCGACTTTCGGAGGGTGGCGCCGGGCAACCACGAATCTTCCGACTCTCGGACGGCCGATGGCGCCTCTACACGACGAAGACTGACGCGATTGTGTCGTTTGTCAGTGATGATGGGCTCGATTTTGTTGAGGAGCCCGGCTACCGCATCACCGCGTCTGAAGCCGGGCTTGACTCGTTGAGCAGTCCGGCGATCATCGAGTTCGCGCCGGGGCAGTACCGGATGTATTACTCGAATCTGGCCATGCCTGGTGAGGGACCCGGTGGTAAACGGATTGGGAGTGCGATTTCTAACGATCTACTCACATGGACCGTCGAACCGGGATTCCGGCTAGGGGAGGGAGCCGGGGTTCTGACCGACTCGGCGGAACATCCATTCCCCGTACAGGCCACTGATGGATCGATCTACCTGTTCTATGGCAAATTCACAGGGCCGGGTACAGGACAAGAAGGACTGTATCGGGCAGTTTCCAAGGACGGTCTGAACTTCACGGAAGAGAGGTTCACTGGCCTCAATATGGGAAACGATCCGGAGATCGTTCGTTTGCCCAATGGTGAACAGTTGGTTTACTACGGGGACTTTAAACCTGAAGTTGGCGGGATGATTCTCGCCGCTAAGTGCTCGGACTGGTAAGGCGCTTCGAGATTGTGATTTGCTCACCAGTAAATAGCTGCTACGGGACCTAAACGCTGGGTGGGTGAGGTGGCATCCGTCGTCAGCGGTTGTTGGTCTGGGAATCAAGCAATCAATCTATCTAAAGTCTTCGTCACGTTCCACGCGATGTGGCTCATCCGTGAGGACAATGCCGATTCGGATGGTGGGCTCATCGCCGACAGGCTCGATCAGATGGAAGGTGTTGCTGGGTGCGAAGACGATATCGCCGGCGCCGGCGCGGGCGTGGACATCACGGTCACCTTCGAAGTGCCAGATGATTTCCCCTTCGGCAACGTACCAGCATTCATCGACAAGGTGGAAATGTCTGTTATTGGGATGCCCCGGAGCTTGGCAGATGACAGTAAGCATGAATTGCTCGCAGGCAACTGCGCGTTCGTGCCAGGGAGGCGAGCCGTGACGGGACTTGATTGCCTCTAGGGAGACTGAGAGTTGATCGGGTCCGAGGGTTGCGGGGAATTTCACCATCAGACTGCCTCCGGGTTCCTGTGAAGCCCCGAGTAGTCTACAGGTGTATATAACCGGATATCAGATTGACATAATAGGTATACACGCTGTACTAAATCGCCCAATCGGAGGTCGCCACGGTCACTTCCGTCAAGGTGGTGTATGAAGGTCTCGCCATCCTCGCGTCTTCCAACTAACTGGCCGCAGCCAGTCGCTTGACGTTTTCCACCTCCGTGATCGGTACGATTCCGGTTATTTCGTCGGGGTTGTGGACTTCGTCCAGGGCCTGCCGGCTCAGGTAGCGGCGGCTGATCTGACATTCGTCGTGCTACTGGCGAGCACGGCTCCGATCAGGCGGATCACAGCGTTGCGGTTGGGGAAGATGCCCACCACGTCGGTGTGCCGGCGCAGCTCCCGGTTTAGGCCCCTCCTGGGGGTTGTTGGACCAGAGCTGGAGTCGGTGCGCCATGGGGAAGGCGGTGAAAGCCACCGATGTTTCACGCGATAACTGGACGACAAGTTACGCCTGTAACTTCCCTGTTCTAAGGTTTGCTAGTAGTTGGCACCTGCCCGTGACAGGCTGCTGTGGACATGATAAGCGTCATTAACCCTGTGAACTGGCCTCTGGTGACCCGCGTGGGAATTGAACCGACAACCTACTGATTAAGAGGTATTTCGGCCTGAGCGCTATGCCTCCTTGAGGTAGGCCCCGAGCGAAACGTGTCGAGTTGTCGTCTGAAGAGACCATCACCGAAGCACGCTTTCAGGATGCCCGAGAATGCGCTGGTATCCGCTTGGCATCGGGGCATGCCGCTGACGTAGCGACACCCGATGCCACATTCGTCGGGGCGGGTCTTGGTACGTCAAGACCTCCTCCCGTTCCGATTGATGCGGTCGATGCGCCCGCTGTCCCCTGTGGGTCTTCCCGTGGCCAGATGGTCTGCGAAGTCATCAAGACGGTCAGCCGTCTAGGGGCATTGGTGCCTCTCCTGCACCGTCCGGAATGGCTCAGGCCGGTCCGCTCAGCAGCCAACGGAAGTGCCCCGGGACTAGCCGGCCAGTACAATAATTGGGGGCAGGTCACCAGACAGGGGACCTGATCAGAGTTTGGGCACCAGTTCTTCAGTCTGGGGCGTGAAAGACCGTTTCAGAACTCGAGATCACACGAGCTTTCCGGCGCGCATGATCGCCGCACCCTTCTCGCCGATCATGATCGACGGAGCCTGGGTATTGCCGCTGATCAGCTTCGGCATAATCGACGCATCGATCACGCGCAGATTGTCGAGTCCCCGCACGCGAAGTTGCGTGTCCACAACTGCATCCTCGCCCGAGCCCATCGCGCAGGAACCCACTGGGTGGTAGTCGGTCCGCGACCACTCCCTGATGTATCCCTTGATCTCCTCGTCTGTTGTCACGTGAGCTCCAGGCATATATTCATGCTTGATGTAGGGCCCCCGCGCCTCGGTTTGTAGGAGTCTTCGACCCCGACGGAATCCTTCGATGGAAGTCTTCCAGTCGTACCCCTCGCTATCACCGAGATAATTCGGATCGATCAGGGGCGGATCTTCCGGGTTGGCGGACCGCAGGCCTACCGAGCCAATGCTGCGGGGCCGGAGGTGGCATGTATTGATCGTGACTCCGTGGCCCTTCCGCCGTTGCCGGCCGTGGTCGATATTGATCACCGGGAGGCAATGAATCTGGACATCCGGCGCTTCGACCTCGTCGCTGCTGCGGATGAACGCCCCGGTCTCGGCAATGCAAATCGTCATCGGGCCGGTCTTGTAGAGCAGGTACTGAATCATGTGCCGAATCGCCCGGTCCAGCCGGTCCTCCTGGTTGTAAGAGACCGGCGTCGTCTCGGCAATGATGTTGACATCTATGTGGTCCTGGAAGTTCTGGCCGACTCCCGGCAGGTCGTGGACCACATCAACATTCACGCTGCGCAGATGATCGGCCGGTCCGATACCGGACAGCATCAGGAGGCGCGGTGAGTTCACGGCGCCTCCGCTGAGCACGACCTCGCCGTCGGCGCGGGCGACGTGAGTTCGTCGACCACGGCGGTACTCGACGCCCACCACATTGTTCCCCTCAACAAGCAATTTCGTGGCCTGCGCCTTTGTGATGACCGTGAGATTCGGGCGTTTCATGGCCGGGCGCAGGAACGCCGTTGCGGCACTCTCGCGTCGCGCATTCCGTTGGGTGACGTCGTAGAATGTCACCCCGTCCTGTTGAGCCCCGTTGACGTCGGCATTGAAATCGATACCCAGTTCCTGCCAGGCTCGGATGAACGCGCGCGTCAGCGGATTGTGCTGGATTTGCTGCGTGACGTTCATATCGCCACCGACGCCGTGGTATTCGTTGTTCAGGCGGGTATTGTTCTCCGATTTACGGAAGTACGGCAGCACCCCGTCATATCCCCAGCCCTCATTGCCCAGCGCCTCCCATCCGTCGTAGTCGGCTCGATTTCCCCGGATTTAGATCATCGCGTTGATCGATGTCGATCCCCCGAGCGTGCGACCCTGGGGATACCACATCTCGCGGTCGTTCAGCTGCGGTTGCGGCACCGTGCTGAAGCCCCAGTTCACGCCCTTCGACGTGAGTTTGGTGAACCCCACCGGTATGTGAATCAGCGGATTACGGTCGGGCCCTCCGGCTTCAAGCAGCAGGACACTGGCGGCCGGGTCCTCACTGAGACGGTTGGCCACAACGCAGCCAGCGGCTCCGGCCCCTACGACGATGTAGCTGTATGTTCGTGGTTTCACGCTTAGATACTCTCCCGGCAACGCCTGCGCCATGGCCTGCGTTCCGGGCATCTGACCTGTCCCCCATGCTTGCACCAGCCACTATGTTAGTCCCGGGGCACTTCCGGTAGTCCTTGAGCGTGCCGGCTGGAGTCGTTCTGGACCGGGTCGGATCATTGCTGGAGAAAGCGGGCGGTAGCCCAGGGCGCTGTGAGGTCGGCGGATCCTAAGCTTGCCGGATCATGTCGCGCCCCCTCCGGCTTCTATCAACGAGCTATTGATGAGTCCCGTTGTTTTTCCTGGTTTTCGGCCGGTCAGTCCGGTCTGGTGGCGGCTGGGACGGGCAATCGAGCGAGAGTCAGCAGCTATTCGAAGGCCAGTGAATCGGCCTTTGGTGACCCGCATCGGAATCGAACCGATAGCTTACTGATTAGAAGGTATTTCACCATGAGTGCGGTGCTTCCTTGAGGTAGACCCTGAGCGTAACGCGTCCAGTTATCGTGTGAAGCATCGGTCGCTGTTACCGCGGAGGCCCGTCGTGAAAAAGGCGGGTAAGGGCCTCAGTAGCCGATGCTGCAGCGCAAGTAAAATGACAAATTTCCCTCTGGGCGACATTCATTTGCCTCCCTGATAATTTCGCTTAGAATTTGTGGTGGTGGGGGTGATTAGCATGGGTAGCTGCACCCCCCGGGTATCTTTGCCGTTTGACCGCCATGCTGACAACCAAGCCGGTGGACAGCCACGCTTCTAGGTGGATAGCAGTGGAATAATCCGTCAACTTCACAGAGATGACGGCACGCTGCGAACGCTCTCGGACGCCCCCGTACCTGACTTCAAATCCGTTGGGCGGCATAGCGATGTGTCGTCGGTGGGTTCGACTCCCATGCACCTCCGCCGCGGGTTTTGGTGCGGGGTGGAGGGGTGAGGCGTGGGCTGGCTTCCGGGAAGCGGCAACCCCGCCCGTGCATCGGCAGCCCCGTACGTGCTACATTCTGGCCGGACAGTGTGCCGGGCGCTCACGGAAGGTCTGGCGGGGGGGCACCACCTAGGAGCGAACGATGGCGGCAACCACATCCGCGCCACCACGGCGACGCCGGCGCACCGGCGCCCGCGGTGGAATCGCTGGGTATTTATTTGTCTTGCCGTCGTTGCTCTTCATATCTGTCTTCGTGATCCTGCCGATCATTGCGGCGGCCTACTACAGCGTCAGCGACTACGATCTGATGAAGGCGCCTCGCTTTGCCGGCGCCAAGAACTACGTGAACCTCTTTAGTGATGTCCGCTACCCGAAAGCGATAGCCAATACCCTCTACTTCGCGGTCGCCACCGTACCCAGCGGCGTCGTCACCTCACTTCTACTCGCCGCTCTCATCAACCGGCAAATCCGTAGCATCTACGCCTTCCGCGCCCTTTTCTACATGCCCGTCGTCAGTTCCTTCGTCTCGGTCGCTCTCATCTGGCTGTGGTTCTACGAGCCGCAGTTCGGGCTGCTGAACGATGTTTTCGAGACCGTCGGGCTGCCACGCCTGAAATGGCTGCGCGCCCCCGAGACCTCCATGCCTTCCATCATCCTGATGAGCGTTTGGAAGAATATGGGTCTCAACATGGTGATCTATCTGGCCGGCTTGCAGGGCATCCCGTCTCATCTTTACGAGGCCGCCGAGATCGACGGCGCCGGGAGGACCTCGACCTTCTTCCGAATCACCGTCCCGTTACTCCGGCCGACCACATATTTCGTCGTCATCGTCTATTTCATCGGCGCGCTGCAAATGTTCGTGCAGGTCTATATCATGACCGGCACCAGCGCTGCTCAGGACGTTCCCGTCTACGGCGGCCCGCTGGACAGCACCGTAACCGTGGTGATGCTCATCTTTGACAACGCCTTCGCCTATCTCAAGATGGGTTACGCGTCGGCGATGTCCTTCGTCCTGTTCGCCATCATCGCCGTCATCACGGTCATAAATGCACGGTTGCTGCGGTACGACGTAGGGTACTAGCGGAGAGCGTGGGGCGGCGGGCGACATCAGCGAAAAGAAATTTGGGGGCTTTCTGACGCCCCGAGCGGCGACGGTTGTCTACGGATGCCCGCCACGTCGGGCCTTGGGTTAAGTACAGCTCCTCCAAACCTTAGCCAGACCTGCCGCCTACACTGTGGGAGCATGACACTGCGTCCCATCCTGCTCATTTCCACGGCCCTTGGGCTCGTGGTCCTTGTGCCGATTTTGGTGGTCGTGGGGTTTGGGCTTTACGGGTCTCCATTGGCGGCCAGTCCACCGCCGTTGCGGCTACCGGCGCCGAGCTGCGCCTGGTCCCGGCAAGTGGCAGCCCCGGCTCAACAATCACGGTAAGCGGGCGCAACTGGGAGCCGCGCGAGGAAATAGCGATCTACGTGGATATCCCGGAATCAGCCGCTACCGGGGATCGGCGGGTACGGCTCCTATCGGTCACCGCCTCGCGGTCCGGTACGTTTGAAGTCGACCTGGTGTTTCCGGCGCTGATCCTTACGTCGGCGACGACGGTGGCCACGGTCGAAGCCGAGAGTCTGAGCCGGGATGCCAGCGCTTCTGTGGCCCGGGCCGAGTTCGGGATCGTCGGTTACGCAACCGGGATCGAGATACATGTGGTGGATGCTCGCCGCGGCGGCAGTCTACCGGGGGCCCGCGTGCAAATCTCGGACAAGTTTGGGCAGCTGGTCGCCACGGTCACTACGGATCTCGCCGGCATCGCCACATTCGCCGGACTTCCCCCCGGGGATTGCCGGGCTAAACGTCAGCCTGCTCGACTATCGGCACCGCCAGACCACGGTCACGGTCCCCCGGTCAGGCTCGTATAATTTTCAGGTTGAACTCACCCCGTCTCCCTCCCAGCGTCTTCTCATTCCTCACCCGGACAGTCTCGGCGGAGGGCTCTTGATGTACGGCCTTCTCGATCGCGCCTCGGGCCTTGCTCTGGACAGCATCGCGTCGCTCCGGTTCCGCGGTGTTGGCCTTGAGCGAGTGCCAGGTCCCGGTATCGAGTATCGCTTTGTGCTTCCGGCCGAAATCCGCATCTCAATGGAAGGCGATTCCGGTTCCGCTCAGCCGCCCCGGGCCCTCAGCTCCATCCTCGCGGTGGTGAACAGTCTGAAGGGCTTTTCGGAGAGAAGCCCTTCCCACGTTTATTACGCGGGCAACACGGGAGTGATCGATGTCGTTTTCGCGATCGACGATGCCTACTGGTCGGCGCAAAGCCTGTACCTGGTGGACGGCCGCAGTTTCCGGATACTGCACCGGGTTCGCTTCGGGCCAGAGTCGTTGCCGCCCGTCCTCAGCCGGGACCGTTCCCGAATCTACGTCCTGAATTGGTTCACTCGGCGCGTGGATGTCCTGAGCTCGGCCACCGGCGGGCGCATCGAGCGAATCGACGGGGTGCCTCCGTTCATCGGCTTCGTCACCGCCGATCCCGACAGCGGCGGCCTCTATCTAATATCCAATCTCAGCGGTGCAATTTATCGCTTCGACATTGAGCAGGGGACGGTCGCGGACGAAATCTCCACCGTCGTCGGGGCCACCGGCCTGGTTCCCGATCCCCGGCGAGATCGCCTTTACGTGTTCGGGAAAGAACTCGACTTCCTCACCGTGATCGATCCGGACACCGGGGAGATCAACGGAGTTTTTCCCCTCGAGCAGCCCATCGAATGGCTGTGGGTGGATCCGGAAGGTCTGTCTCTTTTCGCCGGCGCTTACGCTGATATTCGGGTTCAGATCATCGATGTGGCTTCGCTTGAGGTTCTGACCACGGTTGAGCGTCCCTCGGTACCCCGGCCGCGCGTCCCGACCAGGCTGCCCACGGAGATTCCGTAGGACGCGGCACCGCTTTCGCCAGCCCCGCTAAACGAGGCCTTCCCGTTTGCGCTACTCCGCCGGGTCGACGACCGGGCTGACGATCGGGCAGTTGACGACGATGTCAGTCTCGGTGATTTCCCAGCCGGTGGCCCGGGCCGCGTCCGCCGATCTGAGCTCGTTGGCCTCATAACCGGCTGGTGCCAGCACCAGGTTCACTCGCCAGAACGCCGAGTAGTCTTCCTGCCCGGGGATGGCGTCGATGATGCTTCCCTGACCCTCGGCGAACTGCGGATTCCCGTCGTCGTCGAAGCCAGTAATCAATGCCAGTAGCGGGTTTGCGCTGGGCGGATTAAGACCAAAATTCGGGTAGAAGACCTCTTGCCCGTCGTGCCAGCCATGCTTCAGCTCTGGGCCCTCCTTCAGAGTCTATCCCGCCGGCACCAGCGGGCAGTTGACCAACATCCCGGCCCCGGTCACTTCGTACCCGGATTACGCCACTGCCTCGGCCGACCGGATCGAATCCGGCTCGTAGCCGTCCGTCACCGTAACCAGCATCACGTCCCAGAGATCGGAATATTCCGCGTCGCCCGGCTCCGCCTCAACAACGGTCCCCTGTCCCTCTACGAACTGCGGCTCGCCCTTGCTGTCCATGCCGGTAATGAACGCGCTTATTGGGGCGGACTCCACCGTATTGCCGGTGGCCGGCGAATTGCGGCCGAAGTCGTAATACCGGGCCTCCTGGTCTCGATACCAGCCGTCGACCAGCTCAAAGTGCACGGCTTCCGAAGGAGCGTCCCCGGGGTCCGTCCCATCCTCCGCCGCTTTATTTTCGCCGCATCTGGCAAGCGCCAACCCGGCTCCGCCCACCACCGCCAGCCCGGTCATTCGCAGCAACCGGCGTCGCGTTAGGAATCGTGGATGAATGGCTTCGGCGCCTGACATGTACTTCTCCGCTGTTGGTGACGACTGCGACGCCAAGACTAACCTGACGGCAATCCTCCAAGGACCACTATCCTCACATTCGTCGGCTCGGACTTGAGACTAGGACGCTCCGGATCTGGTGACCGGGACAGTGTCTTGATTCTCCCTGCCATCCCCGCGACAAAGTCGATTCGTGCCGTCCTCAGGGCGTAGGGTCAATGGGATTTTGGTCGTGATCCGGTCGTCTTGGGTGGGACTAACTCCAGCCGAGCCAGGTTGCTGTTTCGGCGTCGCGCTCGCGGGCCGGCGGAACAGCCTTCTCTCCCGGGTAACCCAGAAATACCAGGCCCAGAATTCTGCTGTTGTCGTCCACCCCGAGCAGCTCCCTGAGTACTGGGCTTTCCATCGCCGGCGGAGTGCGGACTTTCGAGGCGATGCCCTTGGCCCAGGCGGCCAGCATCATGTTTTGCACGGCCATCCAGGTGGCGGCGAAATCCTCCCGTTCGTACAGGTCCTCATCATCGAGCGCCGATGTGACGGCCACGACCACCGGCGCTCGCGTGAGCATATTCGCAGCCTTCTCAACCTGCTGTTTGCCTTCGGACGTGGTCGTGTCGACCTCCGCCGAAACAGATTCGGCCAACCGGCCGCTGATTCGTTCCCGCTCGTCGCCGGCCACAATGTAGAACTTCCAGGGCTGGGTGAATCCATGATTTGGTGCCATGACGGCCGCCTCCAGAATTTCGGCAATGGCCTCTCGGGAAGGTGCGACATCCGTCATCCGATTCACGCTGCGGCGGGTTCGTATGGCTTCAATAATGTCCAATTTCTTGATTCCTCCTCGGGCGGCGTCGCGCTGTCCACAAGCGTGGGTCCGGTCGTCCGGGTCCGTCCTCGCGGACTACCCGGTACGAGAATGCCCCCCGGCAGCGCCCCTTAAGTTCTCGGATCCGTTCCCGAGCTTACTGCCGCTCCCTATCGCCCCTCCACCGAAATCGACCGGAAGGGCCGACTGCCGCCGTTTGCAGCCGGGCGACTTACCCCCGTGAAAACTGCCGCACGCGCAGGCCGGCTTCTTGCACCAGCGCGGAGTAGACGGGCTCCAGCTCGGCGTCGTAGCCGATGTCCTCCTCGTAAACGACCTCCCCAATCCCGGCCTGGATCATCTCCTTCACGCAACCGAAGCAGGGTCGCAGGGTCGAGTAAATGACAGCGCCTTCGGTGGACGTTCCGTGCCGCGCGGACAGGGCGATGGCGTTCTGCTCAGCATGGACGCAGAGGCAGGTGTCGTAGCCCTGGCCCGGCGGGGTCTCGCCGGTGCAGCGCGGACAGCCGCCGTCGTCGCAATTGGTAACCCCGAAGGGCGTTCCGTTGTAGCCGGTGCTGATGATCGTCTTATTTTTTACGGCGATCGCCCCGACTTTGCGCCTGGAGCAGTTGCTCCGTTTGGCCACCTCCCGGGCGAGGTTCATGAAGTACTCATCCCATTCGGGCCTTCGTTTTTTCTCGCTTGCGGGTTGGGATCGTTCTCCTACCGCCATCATCCCTCCGTAGTTGGTTCGCCCGCGTCTTCCGGGCCGGGCCGGGGCGGCGCCATTGTCCCACATGCGGGGCGAACGGCTCAGAGGGGCGCACACCTTTTTGCGTCGCCTGGGGTTAGGCGTATCCTGAAGGCCATAGTTCAGCGCGATCCATGCCACGCCAGAGAGACCCGGAGCGTCTATGAAAGCGATACAGATCACCGAAGTCGGCGGGCCTGAGAAACTGACCCTGGTCGACATCTACCGGCCGGAGCCGGGCGCCGGGGAGGTGCTGGTGAAGATCGAAGCGGCCGGGCTCAACTTCATCGATACCTACCAGCGCGCCGGTTTGTACCCCATCGAACTTCCGTATGTCCTGGGTATGGAAGGCGCCGGCACGGTTGAGACGGTCGGACCCAATGTGACCGGTTTCTCCCCTGGCGACACCGTCGCCTACGCCATGACCGCCGGGTCGTACGCGGAATTCAACGTGGTGCCCGCCGCTCTTCTGATAAGAGTTCCCGATGGTGTCGCCACCCGCCAGGCGGCTGCCCTAATGCTGCAGGGGATGACCGCCCACTACCTGGCTCACAGCACGTTCCCCCTGCAGGCCGGCGACCGCTGTCTGGTGCACGCAGGCGCTGGTGGAGTGGGACGGCTGCTGATCCAGATGGCCAAAATGGCCGGGGCCACCGTCTACGCTACCGTCGGCACCGAGGAGAAAGCCGAGCTCGCCCGCGAATGCGGCGCCGATGCGGCGATCCTCTACGACCAGGTGAACTTCCAGGAAGAGGTGATGCGGCTTACCGACGGCGAGGGTGTGGAGGTGGTGTACGACTCGGTGGCGAAGGCGACCTGGGAGCGCAGCCTGCACTCGCTGAAAGAGCGGGGCATGCTGGTTCTTTACGGCAACGCCAGCGGACCGGCGCCGGCGATCAATCCGCTGCTCCTGAGCACTGGCGGTTCGCTGTTTCTGACGCGGCCGGTGTTGGGCAACTATGTCGCCACCCGCGAGGAACTGGAGTGGCGCGCCGGTGAAATCCTGGGCTGGGTGCAGGATGGCTCGCTGACTCTCCGGACCGAATTCGACTATCCTCTCGCCGAAGCGGCCGACGCGCACCGCGTGCTGGAGGGCCGCCAGACCACCGGAAAAGTTCTCATCACCCCGTAGCCGTCGAGCTCGCTGGAAAGGTCGGGGACGCTTGAACTTCATCCTCGTCATGTCCGATTCGCTCCGCCGGGACCACGTGAGCGCCTACAACGCTCAGCCAGAGCAGTGGGCCTCCGGTGGTCGCTGGCGGGTCGAGACCCCCAACCTGGACCGTTTCGCCGACCGGGCGGCGCTGTTCCAGGATTTCTATCTCGGGTCCTTCCCCACCGTCCTCAATCGCCGCGAACTGCACACCGGCCGCTCCGTGTTCACCTTCGGCGAATGGGAAGCCCTGCCGGAGGACGAGATAACGATGAGCCAGGTGCTCTCCGCCGCCGGTTACACCACCATGCTCGTGGCCGACACCCCTCACATCTTCCGGCGCGGGTTCAACTACGAGCGGGGCTTCGGCGGCTTCGAGTGGATACGCGGGCAGGAAAACGACGCCCACTTCACCGAGCCGACGGAGATCCCGGTGCCGTTTGCGATGAACAAAATGCGCAGCAATCTGGCCTCGTTCCAGGTCCACTCGCGCAACGCCGCCCACCGGGTGCAGGAGGCCGACTACCACTGCCCTCGCACCTTCCGCACCGCCGCCGAATGGCTGGAGCGCAACCACGCCAACGGTCCGTTCTGTCTGGTGGTGGACACCTTCGATCCCCACGAGCCCTGGGACGCGCCGTCCTGGTACGTGGACAAGTACGACCCGGGCTATGAGGGCGAGGCCGTCTCGTTTCCGAAGTATGACTTCTGGGAGAAGTTCCTTTCGCCGGAGGAGCTGCGGCACAGCCACGCCCTTTATTGCGGCGAAGTCGCCATGGTCGACCGCTGGTTTGGGGAGATCCTGGATACGGTAGATAGCCTGAATCTGTGGGGTGACACGGCCATCATCTTCATGTCCGATCACGGCTACTACTTCGGTGAGTACGGGCTGATTGGCAAGGCGATCATGATGGAGGATGTGCCGGCCTATCCGTTCCCGCTACACCCGGCGGTGAATCATTTGCCGATGATCGCTCACATTCCGGGTCTGACTTCTCCCGGACAGCAGATCAGCGGCTATGTTCAGCCGCAGGACTTCATGCCGGTTCTGCTGGAATTGGCGGGCGCGCCGGACCCGGGCACGATGCACGGCGAATCGTTCCTGCCGCTGGTGCGCGGCGAGGCGGAGCAGGTGCGTCCGGCGGCGATCTCCTCGCACAGCATCGTGGCGTCGGTGGCGGGGCGGCCGAGCACGATCGTGACCGAAGAATGGACGCTGATCATGGGAGCGCCCGTGACCGACGCGACCCCGCCGCGTACCGAGGGAATGCCCGGCGGTACCGGCGTCAATGTGCTTGGCCCCCAACGACCACCGCTGCGCCCGGAGGAACCGGGCGAATACGCGGTCCAGCCCCATCTCTACCGCACAGTCGAGGACCCGCAGCACGCCGATGACGTGATCGCCGACCACCCCGACGTCGCCCGCGAACTCCAGGCGTTGCTGATTGACTATCTGGAATCCATCGACACCGAAGAGAAGTTCATCGCCCCCCGCCGCGAGATGCGGTTCGATTAGCTGAGGTAGCCCCGCTCATCCGCCGGGAGAAGAGGGGCAGGCGTTGGCCTGTGCAGTTCGCGTGCGTGCTAGCCTGCGCGGAGTCCAATCGGAGGCCCATTTGCTCGAATTCGGCATTCCGGCGAAAAACCTACCGCTACCGCTGCGGGCCAGTCAGCGCCTGCCAATCTTCATCGGCGCCGCGCTGGCGTTGATCTGGACTCGTCCCCGGATTCTGATAATCGCGATGATGCCCGGGGTCCTTGCGGCGATCGGGCGCCGCTACTGGATTGATATCACCAACACTGAATTCTTGGGCTCGTCCCCGGACTTCAACTGGACCGGCTACGTAGCGGTATTACTGGTTGCCGGCCTTCTCAGCCAGTTCGTTGGTTGTGCCCTCGCGGCCACGGTATTCCACCTGCTGCGCGGCCGGCAATTTGCCTTCGGGCCCGGGCTGGACACGGTCCGACGGAATCTTCTTGCGCTCGTACTCCTCGCCGTCTTCTCCGCCGGGACCGTGGTTATCCCACTGCTTTTGACCATCGGCGGAAGCCCCTCATCCCCGCCGGCCTACCGGCTGCCTTATTTGGCCTAGTCATCCATTGGGGCGCGATTCTGTTGCTGTACTTCGCGATTCCGATCATCGCCGACGTTGGCGGCAGCGCTTTCGCCGCCCTCAACGGATCGCTGCGATTACTTCGAATTGTGTGGACCGATGCGGTGGTTCTGCGTGTTGCGGCTATCGTCTTCCTCATGGGCGTGGGCTTGGTTGCGATCCCACTGCTCCTGCTGGTGGGAGTCAACATCGGCAAACCTTCCGGCGGCCTGGTGGAGATTTTCGTGATCGTCGTGACTGCCGTATTCGGCACCTTCTCCGCCGCATACACCGCCCGCCTCTATTTGTTCGCCCGCTCGATCGAACTTGCCGATGAACCGCCCGAGACCGCCGCTCCCTAGCGGCTGAAGGAGACGGCCATGCGGTTGACGAAAATCTTCACCACGTCGAGATCGAAACGGCCGTCGGCGGCTTCGCTGACTTCAGGGCCAGGCGTGATTGAATCTCCCGAAGGCAACTTTTAAGCGCTGACTACGTCCTACATAACCCTATACACGTTCGTTCAGCCGGGCCATGCCGGGGCCCTCTCGTGATTTGCGGGTGGCCGCCTGCCTCCGGCGGACAGTGCAGCCGGGCGTCCCCCCGAGTTATAGAGTGCGATCAGCCCCAACCTACGACCAGTCCAGCAGCTTGCGGCTCTCCACCTTCGAGTCGTCCACCTCCAGGCCGAGTCCCGGCAGTTCGCTCACCGTGATGTAGCCGTCCACCGGCTTGATCGGATGGGTCCAGAAGAATTGCAGGATTTCGTTCCAATGCACTAGGTATTCGATAAGTGGCGCCAGGGCGGGTGACTGGGCGGCGGTGAGATGCGCGTTTATGGGCACCGCTCCACCGTGGGGGATCACTTCGACCCCGAACGCCGAGCCCAGGGCGAATATCTTCAGCATCTCGCTGATTCCCCCGGCCCACACGGTGTCGGCCTGATAGATGTCCACGGCGCCGGCCTCGAAGTATTCGCGCGCTCCCCAGCGGGTGTACTCGTGCTCGCCGCCTGAAATCGGCACCGGGGACAGGGCGTTGACCCGCGCCTGGCCCTGGATGTCGTCCGGCTTCAAGACCTCTTCCAGCCAGCGCGGCCGGAACTCGGCCATCCGGTTCGCCATGTCCAGGGCGTAGCGCACGTCCCAGCTGCTCCAGGCGTCGATCATGATGTCGACGTCGTCTCCCACGGCCTCCCGCAGCGTGCGGACGAGCTCAATATTTTTCCGCGCTCCCGGTTCGCCGTCCATGGGCCCGTTCCGCACAAACCATTTCGTGGCCGTGTATCCCTCTTCCACGAATCCGCGGGCTGTGGCAGCGGCGTCTTCCGGGGTGATCGCGAATCCGAGGGCGCTGGCGTAGGCGGGGAAGGTCTTCCGGGTGGGACCGCCGAGCAAACGGTAAAGCGGCAGGTTCGCGGCCTTGCCGCGGATGTCCCAGAGGGCGTTGTCGATGGCGCTGACCGCGAACATCGCCTCGCCCTTGCGGCCGTGAATCAACTGCCGGTACATCTTGTCCCAGATCAGTTCGGTGGCCAGCGCGTCCTGACCGATTAGGAAGGATTTCAACTGGGCGTTTACGAAAAATGCCTCGTTGCGGGACATGGGCCCGGAGATTCCGGTGATCCCCTCGTCGGTGTCCACGTAGAGGACTACTGTCCGCACTCGCCAGCGGCCGTCGCCGAGATCGTCGAAGCGGTCGGCGCTCATTTCCTTCGCGGTCTCGGCGCGATGCTCCGGGTAGATGTCGATCGGTCGAATCAGCCGCTCCCGGAAAAGGTCGATTTCACTCTCCAGGATGCCTTCCAGCTGCTCGAAGCGAATGTCGGTGATCTTCACGGTGGGCCTCCAGTTATCGCCGGACACGCGCTCTAAAAGGTGACGCGTTATGCGGACCCGCATCCTGTCGCAAATGCCGCGCCGGCGCAAAGCAGGAGCAGCGGAGGCCGGCGAGTGGCCGGTAGCTATCAGCACCCCGGCGTTCGCGCCGGAGCGATGCTATTGCCGGCGGCAAATATCCGGGGATTCCGGAAGTCGGGTCTCAGCTCCCCTTCGCCAGGGCGGGCCATTCGCTCTCGGGGAAGGCTCGCAGGGTCTCAACGGAGCCGCCGAATTCATGCGCCCTGAGCGCGGCCCGAGCCGCCGATTCGTCATCAGGAAACTCGGCTATTACGGCGAAGTCGTACTGTCCCATCGTCAGGTAATTGGCGATCATCTTGCCGCCAAACGATTCGATCATCTTTCGGGCCTCGGGCGCTCCCTCGGAAATGGCATCGGTGATGGATTCGTTATCGACCCCGGCTCCGCCGCTGCCTATTTTCATCAACATTAGATACGTCGCCATCGTCCCGCCTCCATTTCGGTACTCGTAATTCGGGAGCGCTAGTATAGGCCTCCGCTGTATAGCAAGGATCCGGTGGGAGTCCGGTGACCTTGGGTCGTGCAATGGCACGCTTTATCATGCTGGGATACGTTCTGACCGAAGCTCGGGCCCGGACAGTCAGACGGTATTGAGAAGGTCCGTAGGCTCCGGTTTGGAGCGTTCAACCCGCTGCCCAATTCGCCGACCGGCTCACCAGGGGAGAAGACCGCATGTCCGCCGCCACCGACCTCGATGTCCAGGCCGTAAACACCCTCCGATTCCTATCGATTGACGCGGTCCAGAAGGCCGAGTCCGGTCACCCGGGTCTGCCGCTCGGCGCCGCGCCGACCGCTTACACCCTGTTTGACCGGGTGCTGAAGTTCAACCCGGCCGACCCTGACTGGTTCGATCGGGACAGATTCGTCCTTTCGGCCGGACACGGCTCGGCGTTGCTTTACTCGCTCCTGCACGTATTCGGCTATGACCTGCCGCTTGAAGAGGTAAAGAACTTCCGCCAGTGGGGAAGCCTGACTCCGGGACATCCGGAATATGGCGAGACTCCTGGTGTGGAAACGACCACCGGACCGCTGGGACAGGGGCTGGCGACGGCGGTCGGGATGGTGATGGGCGAGCGGTTCCTGGGGGCAAAGTTCAACAAGGAAGGTTTTTCGGTGGTGGACCACCGGACCTACGTCCTCTGTGGCGACGGGGACCTGATGGAAGGGGTCTCCTACGAGGCGATCTCGCTGGCGGGCCACCTGGGGCTGGGCAAGCTGATCGTGCTATTCGATGACAACTCGATCTCGCTGGCCGGGGATGTGGAAGCGTCCTTCAGCGAGGACATGGAGCTGCGTTTCAAGGCCTGCAAGTGGCAGGTGTTGAGCGTCTCCGACGCCAACGACCTGGACACGGTCGAAGCCGCCATCCGGGTTGCCGTGGCCGATACCGGACGCCCATCGCTGATCCGGGTCAAATCCAATATCGGATTCGGCAGTCCGAGGCAGGATACGCACGCGGCGCACGGGGATGCGCTGGGCGTGGATGGAGTGCGGTCTACGAAGGAGCGGCTCGGCTGGCCGGTGGAGCCGGCGTTTCATATTCCGGCAGAAGTTCCCGCGCATTGCGCGGAAGCCGGGGCTCGAGGGGGGGAGGCGCAACGGGCGTGGGAGGCGATGTTCGAAGAGTATCGGGTAGAGCATCCGAACACGGCGGCGAAATTCGAGCTGGCTCTCTCCGGCGAGCTCCCGCCGGACTGGGATGCCGACTTCCCGAGCTGGCCCGGCGATTCGGACGAGGTTGCCTTGCGGGATGCTTCCGGCGCGACGGCCAATGCGCTGGCCGGACGCCACTCCACGTTCTTCGGCGGTTCAGCCGACGTGGCGCCTTCCACGAAGACCTTCCTCGACGGCTTCGCCGAGTTCATCATCGAGGCCGACGACGGTCCCAACGTCCGCTTCGGCGTCCGCGAGCACGCCATGGGGGCCATATGCAACGGCCTTGCGCGCCACGGCGGCATTCTGCCGTTCGCTGGGACGTTCTTGATTTTCGCTGACTACGTCAAGCCTGCCATGCGGCTGTCCGCGCTGATGGGGCTCAAGGTTATTTACATCTTTACCCACGACAGCATCGCCCTGGGCGAAGACGGCCCGACCCACCAGGCCATAGAGCAGCTGGCCACTCTGCGGGCGACGCCGGGCCTGGAGGTCTATCGACCGGCCGACGCCAACGAAGCGGTGGCCTGCTGGCGCACGTTCCTGCCGCGGCCGGGGCCGGTCGCCCTCGCGCTGGGTAAGTGGGCGATACCGGTATTCGACCCGGATAAGCACCCAATCGCCGAAGGCGTCTCCAGAGGCGGATACGTCCTTGAAGGTGACGGCGACCCGGATGTAGTGCTGATGGCGACGGGCGCGGAAGTGCATCACATCCTGGGCGCTCGCGAATTGCTTGCGGACAAGGGCGTGAATGCCAGCGTCGTCTCCCTGCCATGTCTGGAAGTATTCGACGAACAGGACCAAGCCTACCGTGATCAGGTTCTTCCGCCGGGCGTGCCGAAAGTTGCGGTGGAAGCGGCGGCCTCGATGGGTTGGCACCGATACGTCGGGGAAAACGGCGCGATGATAACGCTCGACCGATTCGGCGCGTCGGCTCCGATGCCGGTGGTGCTGGAGAAGCTGGGGTATAGCCCGGCGAACGTAGCCGCGACGGCCCTGAAGCTGCTGGGTAAGTAACGGCCCGGATGGGCAAGTCCGTTAGGAGGGCCCCGCCGCGGTGGCCCTCTATATGGAAATAAGAGCCGCCAGCCGGGCTACGGGTATATTCCGCGAATCTCGGTGGCCTCGGCGACGCGTTTGACGGCCAGCATGTAGGCGGCGCCGCGCAGATCGCAGTCTTCGCGCTCGTGCAGGTCCCAGACCTGATCGAAGGCGGTTTTCAGCATGTTTACCAGGCGGGTTTCGATCTCATCGGAGCTCCAGACGAAGCCCTGCAAGTCCTGGACCCATTCGAAGTAGGAGACAGTGACGCCGCCGGCGTTGGCCAGGATGTCGGGCAGCACCACGATGCCGCGGTCCAGCAGGATGGCCTCAGCTTCGGGGGTGGTAGGTCCGTTGGCGCCCTCGGCCACAAGCCGAGCTCTGACGCTGCCGGCGTTGGCGCTGGTGATCTGGCCCTCCAGCGCGGCGGGCACGAGGATGTCGACATCGGCCGCGATCAGTTCGTCGTTGGTGATCCGATCGACGTCGGGAAGGTCGCCCAGGGGCGCGCGCTCGGCGGCCATGGGCAGGGTTATGAGGGTGCGGCAGCGCTCGGCCATGAGGGTGATGTGCGGGGGCCGGGCGAACTCGGTGGCCAGGACCAGGTCGCCCTCATCCTCGCGGTCGGCCTCGTCCACCAGCATCACGAATCCGCCGGCGCGAAGCGGTTCGACGGCGGCGTCAACCGCGGATGGAGTGTCGGGCAATGGTCCTGGTCCCTGGTCCGGGAGTTCCGGCTGGTCGGTTGGTGGTGGCGGTCCGTCTGGTGTTGCTTAGTCGACTGTGCGTACACCGGCGGAAGAGCCTGAATGATAGGGCAGTTCGGCTTTCCCAATCCGGATCGGCGCGGCGGCCGCTCGGGGATTTCGGCCGGGTTTCATATACTCGGCGGGCCCCCGTGGCTCGACCGCAATCAAGTCCCGTTCGGAGAAAGCTCGTGTCATCCGTATCCGTTTTACTCAGTGTGGACGAAGCCGTGAAGCGCGTGCTGGCCGCGTTCAGCCCGCTCGAAACCGCGCGGACGCCGCTGTCTGAATGCTATGGCCTGGTGCTGTCCGAGGACGTGCTGGCCAAACACGATGTGCCGCTGGACGATAACTCCGCCTATGACGGCTATGGGGTGCGCGCGGCCGATGTGTCCGACGCCACGGTAGAGGATCCGGTGCGGCTGCGAGTTATTTACGATCTCGCGGCCGGCTACGTCGGCGAGGCCCCGGTGGGGCCCGGCGAAGCGGTGCGCATCATGACGGGAGCGCCGGTTCCGGACGGGGTGGACGCGGTGCTGGGATTTGAATTCACCGACCGGGAGGACTGGGGAAAATTCGGGACCGATCCGCGGGGTGATTCGGGGCAGGATCGGGCCTATGTGAACGTGGTCAAGCCCGAAGACAAGGGTGAGAATATTCGACTGGCCGGGGAGGACATCGCCAACGGGACGGTGGCGCTGCCAAAGGGCACGGTTTTGCGGGCGGGGGCCATCGGAGTGCTGGCGTCGATGGGAATCTCGGAGGTTCCGGTGCACCGGCGTCCGCGGATAGCGGTGGTTCCGACCGGGGATGAAGTGCTGGAAATCGAGGCGGAGATCGAGCCGGGGAAGGTTCGCAACAGCCATGCGTGGGCGCTGGCGGCGCTGATCGACGAGTACGGGGCGCGGGCGAAACGTTATCCGATTGTGCCGGACAACGTGCCCGACGTGCGGCGGGCGTTCACGCTGGCGGCCGCGGAGAATGACCTGATTTTCTCCATCGGCGGGGTGTCGATGGGAGATCACGACCTGGTGAAGAACGTGGTAGGGACAGACGGCGACGCCGACTTCTGGCAGATCGCGATGCGGCCCGGGAAGCCGCTGCTGTTTGGGCATATCGACGGCACGCCGATCCTGGGCCTTCCCGGTAATCCGGTGTCGGGGCTGGTGGTTTTCGAGCAGTTTGGGCGGCCGGCGGTATTGAAAATGCTGGGTCGGGAGCGCCTGCAGAAACCGACGGTCACGGCGGTTGCCCGTAACGATCTGAGGGGAGCGGGCGCCCGGCGGATGTTCGTGCGAGTGCGGGTGGCGATCACCGATGATGGATACGAATGCTGGTCGACCGGGGAACAGGGGTCGGGGATCATGACGTCGATGGCGTTCGCGGACGGGCTGGCGATCGTGCATGAGGATGTTGCCTTCGTGAAGGCGGGAGAGAGCGTGACGGTGCAGATCCTGGACTGGACGGAGCTGGCCTAAGCGGACGGCCGGCGTAATCCCGGACGATATAATCGGCGTCCGCTCCGGGGCGTGTAGCTCAGCTGGTTAGAGCGCACGGTTCACATCCGTGAGGTCACAGGTTCGAGTCCTGTCACGCCCACCGCTATCGTCGAAACCGGTCGCGCCCCTTTGGCTGGCGGTACCGCCCCCTATACGCTTCTCGTTTCTGGCGGAATGATTTATCAGGGTCCGACTGTTGGGATTCTGCTCCCGTGTGAATCCTGAATCTGCGGTAGAAGCGCGACCACATGATGAAATAGAACGCCTAGGCCGCGAGCAGGGCGCGTACCGCCTGCCAGATAGTGCAGTTGAAGATAGCCTTCGTGGCGAGGACAAAGCTCGCGACGGACCAGAGGAACCCGAATTCCAGGATCGCCAACTCTCCGCCGGACTCGACGAATTCCGGTTGAATGACAATGGCGGCGGCAGCCACAGTTGGAATCGACGCGAAACCCAGCGCGCGGAAGAGTTCGCCGTAGGATGCGCGTTGCCCGATTACTTGCCGTCCGCTCCATTGTAGAGCCGTCGTCAGAATCACCAATCCCGAGGGAGCCCACAGGACGGCGAGCCGAACTTCGTGAACGGAGCCTCTTCTTCCGAGCTGAAGAAACCCGCCACCCCTGCAACGAGCGCCGGCAGGACGTAGATAAAGATCGCCTGCCGGGTGGCGGCACCGTCTCGGGCGACCTCGCGATAGACGGAGGCGTCGAGGCGCAGCACCCGCCATATTCGGCCGGGAAATCTCACCTTTGCCTCCCTGACTGACTCAACTCTCCGCGCCGCCGCCGCCGCGGCCCTCCTACCCGTCGGCTCTCCTCCGAGGGGTGATCCCCGCTAGAACAGCCCGGAACTCACGCCGAACAGCTCGCCGGTCAGCCACTCCACCGCCCAGAGACCAATTGCCGCCACGACTCCGGTCACCACTGCTTCAATCGTCGTAACTCGGGCGCTCTCACGGACCGCGATTACCCACGCGACCAACATCCAGATCGCGACCGCGATGCTTAGCAAACCGCCGAAGAATGGGACGAAGCTGAATACCGTCAGAACTCCGGCGGTTCGAGCGAATCCCAGCGGTCGTAACAGGTTCGAATAGCTGACTCCGGACCCGAACATCCATCGCACTGCTACGTACGTGGCAAGGACCATGACCAGCCAACTCACCAGCGAGCCGACGACACCGCTCATGAGTCCCGAAATAACCCCCGCACCGAACAATCGGATGGCGCTACCGATTCCGCTGGCCACTGCCGCCAGCACGACTACCAACAGGGCCTGGGTGGTGGCCGTCCTCTCCTCCGCCACCTCCCGGTACAGCGTCGGATCGAGTCGAGCGGCCCGGATCATTCGAGAAACGATCATATCCCTGGATTCCATCGACACCTCCCTTTCGTCACGCCGCCAATATTGGGGCATTTACCGCATCGCTCGAATCAGGCGTAACCGAGTTACATGGTGAAGGTGGGGAGGATGCCTTGAATGACCATCAACACGATTCCGACTACGGCCCAGACTCCCCAGGCCAGCAGGGTGGCGATCATCGCGCGGGAGTTGGAAATTCGCAGAGTCCGGCCGGTGGCCGCCATGCCGGTGGCCACCATCCAGACCATCGGCACCGCGAAGGCCACGAATTGCAGCGGCGGAAACGCGATGGCGATCTGCAGAAGCCCCGGGGTGAAGGCCCAACCCATGCCCCGAAAAACGCCGCCAAAAGAACCCTTTCCCCCCAGAATCCACCGACCCACCGCGTACGCCACGCCCGCCAGCACGGGCCAGCCCAGAGTCCAGATCAGGGTGGCCCGCAGCATCTTCTCCAGGAGAGCGTCGACCACGAAATCGCGCCCGATGTACTGTCCCATTACTCCGGCGGCGCCACCGGCCACCACCACGAGCAGCGCCGGCCACACAAGCCGCCGGTTCTCGATGCACTCGTCGTAGAACGTCGGATCCAGCGTTGCGGCCTGGATGAGTCGCCTTCCGAACTTCCTCATCTGGCTGCCGTTCTCATTTCGGCGTCTGCATGAGTGCTTACGGCGTGAAGTCGCTGTCGGCCCGGACGCGTTCCGCGAACGCGGCCAGCAAGGACGCGGTGGCGTCGGCGTCGGCCAGGGAGATCACCTCCGAAGGCGAGTGCATGTATCGCAACGGCACGCCCACGAGGGCGGTCGCCACGCCGGCGCGTGATATCTGGATGGCGTTGGCGTCGGTGCCGGTGCCGCGCGATTCGGCCTCCACCTGCACGTCGATCCCGGCGTCTTCGGCGGCCTCGAAAAGCATCTTCTCCACGACCGGGTTGATATTCGGGCCGCGGGCGATGACCGGGCCACCGCCCAGTTTTACGTCACCGACGGTCTTCTTGTTAACCCCCGGGGAGTCGGTGGCGTGAGTCACGTCCACGGCCACGGCGACGGTGGGGTCGATGCCAAAGGCGCTGGTGGTGGCACCGCGCAGGCCGATCTCCTCCTGCACGGTGGCGACGGCGATCACGGCCGCTTCCAGATTTTTCGATTCGATGCGCCGCAGCGCCTCTGCCACCACCCAGGCTCCGACCTTGTTGTCGAAGGCCCGAGCGACGGCGACGCCGTTGCGCAACTCCTTCATGCCCAGGTCGTAGGTCACGGCGTCTCCCACGCGGACCAACTCTTGGGCCTCTTCGCGATCGGCGACGCCGATATCGATCCAGATGTCCTCGACTTTCACGGCCTTGCCCCGGTCGGCGGCGGTGGTGAGATGCACGGCCTTTCTACCGGTCACTCCCCGGACGGGTCCGCCATCGGCATGAATCACGACCCGCCGTCCGGGGATCAGGCTGGCGTCGTGACCGCCGATGGTGTTGAAGTAGATGAAGCCCTCGTCGGCGATGTAATTGACCTGGAATCCGAGCTCGTCGCAGTGGCCGGCGAACATCACGCGCGGCTGCCCGTCCGGATTTCTGACGGCGATCACGTTCCCGTGCAGATCGGATTCCACGCTGTCGGCGAAGCCAGCGGTGTATTTCCGCCACTCTTCCCGCACCGGCTGCTCGTAACCCGACGGGCTGGGGGCCTCGATCAATCTCTCCAGGAAATCGCGTTGTTCGCCGTCCATGTAGCTCCTTGAGAACTTGAGAGTGGTCGGGTCCCGGGATCAGGTCGCGCCAGCCTACCGCATTCGCGGAGACGGTCCTGCTGGCTAGTCCTGGTAGATGTAGGTGAGGATCGCCCCGCCGTCGGCGTCTTCCAGCCAGAGGGTGTCGCCGGTGTTGTTCCAGATGGGCGATTTGGAATTCCAGTAGAACACCCCATCGGCGTCGGTTCCGCTGCCGGTGTGCAGGCGCAGCTCCACGCCGGTGGGCCAGGTGTACGGGGGGAACACGTAGGTGTGGTCGGCCCGGTCGCGCACGGTCCAGCCGCCGATCTCCAGAGCGGGTCCGAAGTTCACGATTGTGATGTACTCTTCGTTCAGATTTTCCTGATCCAGCCCGGCGGCGTTGGCGCGAAAGCGGGTGATCAGAAGCCGTTCGGTGGGGGTAGGGGTGGGGGTTGCCGAGGCGCGGGCGCGGGTCTCGGCCGCCAGGCCGGCCGGGTCCCACAGGCAGCCGGTCCCGCCGGCCTTCGCGGTGGCGACGGCCTGCTTGAAGCTATCAGCGTGCCGGGTGTTCGGCGAGATGCTCAATACCACCGCGACCCCTCGCTTCGCCAGTTCCAGATTTATGTGCACATCCCCCACGTACACGTAGCGCAATATCCGCCCGTACACGTCGCGATTCTCCGCATCCGGTACGAGTCGCACTTGACTGTCGCCAAGCAATTCCTGATTGAGCCGGGTGGCCTCGTCAGCGCAGCGGGCGTTAACCTCGGGGGTGTCGATGCCGATGTAGCGGACGCGCTCGATGGCGCCGTCGATGCTGACCTCGATGGTGTCGCCGTCTACGACCCGCAAGACTTGCACGTCCACGGCTGCTTGGTGCGGCCCCGGCGGCGGGGTGGGGATTGGTCCGGTGTCGGACTCAGGAGCGGTGGAGGCCGGTGAACAGGCCGCCAGAACCAGCAGGCCGGCGATCACCACCCATCCGCGCGGGTCCATTCCGCCGGTTACGACACCTCTCCTCGTTGCCCCACGAGCCGCCGTAACTTGACCAGCGCCTGCATGTAAGACACCAGATTGCGCCCGTCCACCTTCAATTCGGTTTCGCCGGAGAATCCGTCCACCGCGCCCCGGCGCAGCATGGCCCGCAGGCGGGCCTCTTCCATTTCGGGGTGGGGCAGGAGGTCCCGGCCGGACATCTTCGCCAGCTCCGCCACGATGCCTATCGCGCCCCAGTTCGACACGCTGGCTATTACCAATTCATCCGCAGCGGCGATGCAGGGATCGTCGAGTACCCCCTCCTTGATCAGCTGCTTCCGGTATCCGCCCATGCCGGCCTCGTTACCGCCATCGCCGACGGCGAACGACGGCGTATCGCCCGCCAGCAGATGATGGGTCAGGGCGCAATGCTCGGTGATGTCGATGTGCTTCCAGGTTCGATACGACCCGTCGGCGGTGGGCCCGGGACGCTCGATGAAGCCGATGACGGTCGGTTTTATTTCGTCCAGAAATTTGGCAGCCCAATGCGCGCTCTTTCTGTTGCTAAGGACGGGAAATTCGACGCAGGCGATCTTCGGCGGGGTGATGGCCCGCAGGGCTTCGAATGCGGTGGTGTCGGTCACCATGGTCACTTCGGAGCCCAGCAGCTGGAGGGCATGGCCCAGCGCGGCGGTTCCGGGCGGGCCGTCGGTCTCCGGCGCGCCGCTAACGTAGAACCCGGTGATCAGCACGACCCGTTCTCCGTGGTCGTGTAACCGCCGGGCGACACGCTGGCAAAAGTCCGGCGGCAGGTGAGCGGCGATCTTCGAAATACCCCGGGTGTCTTCCGCAAGCACCGTCCGTTCGACCTCACCCAGGGCTTCGGGCAGAGTGTCGTCCTGACCCGGGTCTATTTCCGCCATGGCGTCGAAACTCCCCTGGCCTCAGCCAAATCCGCAAGCCGGCTTCGCACCATCGCCGGCAATTTGATTCCCATTTGCAATTGCTCCCGACGGCTCTCGCCGGCCCGCTCGCCGGGGATCAGTATGCGCTCCACGCCCGGCGCGCGTCTCGCGGCCCGGACCGCCTGGATTTGCCGATCCACCCGAGCCCGGAATTCCGATTCGTCGGTGAACGCGGAGACATCCAGCGCGAGGAAAAAGTGGCTCGTCCGCAGGTCCTTTTGCTCCGACTGCTTCGCCAGTACAGAGCTGGCTTCGTTTCCGGCCAGGATTCCCCCGAGCACGTCGCTCACCAGGTTGATGCCGAATCCTTTGGCCCCGCCGAAAGGCAGGAGCGCGGCGATATCGGCGGCCCCGATGGCGGGTTCGCCGTCGGCGTCCACCCCCCAGCCGGCTCCGGCGGGTGAGCCATCCAGGGCGGCCAGGCTGACCTTGCCGTCGGCGACGGTGCCTGTGCCCATGTCCAGCACGATGTCCGGTTCCCCTCCGGCCGGCACGCTCCAGGCGTAGGGCAGGTTGCCGAGCGCGGGTTCGGAGCTTCCGTGGGCGGCCACGGTGACGCCGGGATCGTTGGAGGTGGTGAATCCGATCATTCCAGCCGAGACGGCCATTCGCACCCAGTAGCCGCCTGCGCCGTAATGGGTCGAATGGCTTACGGTGGCCACGCCGACGCCCGATTCTCGCGCCAGGTCGATGGCCGCCTGCATTGCGTCCCGGGCGGCGAGCTGTCCCATGCCGCCGCCGGCATTTATGTGTGCCCGGGTTGACGTTCGCTCGACCGTCTTGATGGTGGGATTCGCGTTCACGCGGCCGTTGTCCAGCGATTCCAGATAGCTGTGCAACTGGTGCACGCCGTGGGAGAAATGACCGCGAAGATCCGCGTCAACGAGGGTCTCGGCGATGAAGGCGGCGGAGTCCGCGGGTATCCCTTTCGTCCGCAGCAAGCCGGCTGCGATTTCTGCCAGGGATTCATGCCCGATCCGCACTCGTCAACCGCCCAATCTGAATATCTCTGTCGACAATCGGGGCGTCCCGCACCGGGCCGGTCGGCCGGGGATGGCGGTCTACTCCGATTCCGCCGCGACCTTCTCCGTCGCTTCCGGCGCGCCGTTGGTTTCGGCGGGCTCATCGGACGAGGCCGCCGACTTCGCGCCGTCCAACCCGGCCGCCGCGATCTTGGCCGCCAACAACGGGGTCTGGACCACAAGTTCGCAATAGGGGTGCATGGTGGTCATGCGCATCTCATACGTGGCCACGGCGCCCATCTGCTCGGCCAGGGAGAGGTCGTAGGCGTTGCTCAATTTGCAGATCGGAACCTCGGACTCTTGTTTCAAGCCGTAAGGACACTCGTGCATCCGAATGCTTACGCGCCCCTCTTCGCTGGTGTCGATCGCGAGCGACCCGTCTTTCACGAGCGATTGTCGCTGCGCGGCCCAGGCGAGCGCGATTCCGGCCGGGCCTTTGCCGTTTAGGTGAGCCAGCTTGATAGCGTCGGCGGCCGCCTGCCGCTGCAACTCCTTCTTCGCCTTCTCCAGGGTCTCGCCCCCGGCGGTCGCCACGATCTTCAGAAGGGCGCCGAATTGTTCGCTCTGGGGGGAAAATCGGCGGACGGAGTGCTCGCCGGTGGCGCCGGCCAGTTCGGCCACTTCGGCGTGCATGGCGTCCAGGCGCCCGCCGATGTTGACGGTGGCCTCGGAGGGCGTCGCGGAAGTCGGTATCTGCGGGTTGGTGCCGGGCGAACCGGAAACCACCGGTAGCGGCGAAGCGGCGGGCTGGTCGTTGGCGGCGGAGAAGGTCTCTTTAATGGCCCGGTACATGGCGTCGGTCGGTTCGACGGCCGGTTGCTTCGCCAATTCGGCGGCGGTCTGCGTGGAGCTCGGTCTTGAGGCCGCGGCGCCGACAGTATCCTGCCCGCTCAGGGCGTCCCCCACCATCCCGAACTCCGCCCGGATGTCTGCCCCGGCCTCGTCCAGGTCTTCCTGCACGCCGCTCACCGTCTCCACGATGTCGGCGTGGATATCCACCAGCTCCTGCCGGGTTAATTCTGCCTCTTCGCGCAGATTTGCGATCTCGCTCTGGAGGAGCTTGATCTCCTCGTCGAACTCCTGTCGGAATTCGCCGGTCAGCCGGCGCAATTCGCGCACCCAACGCCCCACGGTGCCCATGGCCTGGGGGAGGCGGTCGGGCCCAAGGATTATCAAAGCGATCGCGAAGACGAGGACGATCTCGAAGGTGCCTATGCCAAACATTTAGTGAAATTCTCGCTTAGAGGTTGATTCCGCCGACGGCCTCGTGGCTTTGCCGGACGGTCGCTAAACGATACCTCCTATTGCAAGGCTACGTGGAGCGCCTGCTCCACATCGTCGACGGCGATGATGCTCATCTCGTTCGCCAGGGTATCGGGGAGATCGTCCAGGTCGGGCTCGTTGGCCTTTGGAATGATCATTCGCCGGATACCGTGCCGGTGCGCCGCCAGCAGCTTGTGGTCCAAGCCTCCGACGCCCAGCACCTTACCGCCCAGGGCCATTTCGCCGGCCAAGGCCAGCTCCGGGTCGACAAGCTTGTCGCGCAGGGCGGAGACGAGAGCTACGAGCACCGCCAGGGACATGGAAGGCGCGTCCCGATTGTTGGAGGCGATGCGGTGATTGAATGTGTAGCCGTATTCGTACAGTTGCCGGGCGGACACGTCCAGCTCGGTCATGTGGGAGTGGACGAAGTTATAGGCCACGTCGATCACGCGGCTCATCTCGTCGGTTTGTTGTCCGGCGACGGCGAAGCCTCGCGTACCTGGCACGGTGGCCACTTCCATCACCTCCACTGACGCCCCCTCGACGGACCCCAGGATGCCCTTGGCCATGCCCGGTTGGCCGAGGCGATCTAGCGACCCGAAATATTTCCGCGGAACTCCCAGCAGGGACCGGACGGCTTCGGCGTCGATGCGCTCCGGCGGCGGTCGATTCAGCAATTTGCCGGCGGCCACCTTGCGACAGGCTTCGTCGAGCGCGGCCTCCAGGATGGCCACTCCGGCCTCCAGCGCGTAGTCGCTGACCAGCACCTCGGCGGCTTCGTCCTGAAGGTCGAAATTCTCTGTATCCAGGCCATATTTTTCCAGCAGCGACGGCAGGATTTCATCCCGGACAAGCTCGAGCTTGCGTGCCTTCAAATACCCGGTGCATTCCACCGGCAGAAGTTTTGCATAAACCTCCGGCGGGAGAAAATCGAGGGCGTTGGTGGTGATCACGAACAGGACGTCGCTGAGGTCGAACGCCACATCCAGGAACCGGTCCCGAAACCGCTCGCGCTCGCCCTCGTTGAACACCAGGTTGATGACTGACAGGCCGTGATCTTCCCAGGTCCGCATGGCCCACTCCACGTTGGCAAGAACCACGACCGCGTCTCGCCGGTTGGCGCGCTGGAGGGCTGCCACGATCGCGCCGGGATGTCCGCGTCCACGGTCAGACATGGTTCCGAAGAGGCCGGCGTCGCTGGCCATCAGGCGCAGGTCCACCACCTCGACCGGGCGGCCTATGGCGGCGCCGATTTTCCTGCCCAGGGTGCGCTTCCCGGTACCTTCCGGGCCGGCCAGAACGGGGACCGGGAGTTTCCCCAGCCGCCCGTTTGGGGGCTCCGAGTAGGCCGAGGCGAGGAACTCGACCAGGGCCTCGTGAATGAACTCCGGGGCGAAGTGCCCCATGCGCAGCTGCTCGGACAGGGCCAGCACATCAACCTTGGTTTTCGGCGCCGGATCCCATGGCAGTCGCAGCAGGTGGTCCAGGTAGTAAAACGTGTCCACGTACTCGAGCGAAGTGGCTTCGACGCCCTGGATGCTGGCGGCTCGAGCCCGTGCGGTGGCGATCGCCTCTTCCGGCAGGGCGAGCTTGTCTAACCTGGATTGCAGATCTTCGGGAGTGAGCGGCAACGCCTTACCGTACCCGTGTCGAGAAGCCATTAGACTCTTGCCAATAGCGCCGCCGAGTATATCGCGGAGCCAGCGGCCCTGACCGTATGAATTGGCACCCCGACAAGATTTTGCTGAGTAAATGACAACTTCACGTAAACCCCTGCCCTCCGATTACAGCGGCGACCGCAAGGTCGAGCGCTTCGAGATCGACTGGTCCGATCCTCGCTTTTCGAGCAAGGAGCCGAGCTTCGCCGAGTTGTACGAGGCGCTCCATCATGAGGACTGCGCCATCTGCTGGCTGGCTGATCGGACCGTCCGCCGCTACCTGCACACGTATTGCGAGGAAAACGTCACCGACGTCGGCGCGCGCAAGAAACTTCGCGAGGCCAACGGCTACTGCAACCGCCATGCCCACCACCTGCTGCTGGAACTGGACACGCTGGCCGTGGCAATCACCTACGCGGACATCCTCAAGAAGCTCCAGAAGGAGTTGAGCAAGGCCGATCCCGGGTACACCCGCTCGATAATGCCGACGGCGCTGCGCCGCTGGAAGTACCAACACGGCGGTCGCGATTCGCCGGTTTTTACAGTGCCCAAGGCGTGTCCGGCCTGCGTGGAGCAGGATGTTTCGGAGAACCGTTACGTTTCGGCGCTGACGACCTATCTGGACGACCCGTTGCTGCTGGACAAATATCGGTCCTCGAACGGTCTCTGCCTGGTGCATCTGCGATTGGCGCTTGGCTCCGCTCTAAACAAGGAGACGGTGAGGGTGCTGGCGGAGGTGAATCTAGTGGCCTGGGAACAGATTCAGGTGCATCTGGCGGAGGTGGTGCGCAAAGCGGACCACCTGGCCAACGATGAACGCCTGAGCGAGGCGGAGCGCAAGGCGCTCTTTGATGTTGTGGATCGGATCGTCGGCAAACGCGATATCAGGTAGTTCCGGCCGGAGCCGTTTGCAAGCGCTGGTAAGCCCGCAGCACCTCGGCGACGCTCCATGCCTGGGCCACGCAGCCATCCGGCCGGCGGGGTGGGTCCCCATCGTAAATTTCGCCGATCGATCCCAGCCCGGCGGCGTCCAGCGACTCCAGGAGCCCGTCCAATACCCCCTCCAGCCCGTCGGCCGAACCAAAGGCGTGCAGGTGGGCGTCTACGTAGGCGCCGATGGGCCACGGCCACACGGTGCCCTGGTGGTACGCCCCATCGCGCTCCCTTGGCCCGCCTTCGTAGCGGGGCGCGTAGCCGGGGTGGACGGTCGCCAGCGTCCGCAGGCCGACTTCCGTCAGCAATCCGTCCCGTACGCTCGTGACCACGGAGCGCGCGTTTTCTCCATGGACCAGGGGGTGGGTGAGCGATAGCGCCAGAAGCTGATTGGGCCTCAGGGCCGGGTCGTCGCCGTCGGGACCGTCCACCACGTCGTTGAGATGGCCGGTGTCTGGATTCCAGAATCGCTTCCGAAATGACAACGCCACCCGGTCGGCCTGCGCCCGCGTTTTTCGAGGATTGAGGCCGGCGCCGTCCAGCCAGCCCTCCAGCAATCGCAGCGCCGAATACCAGAGGGCGTTGATCTCGACGGGCTTGCCGATTCTGGGAGTCACCACCCAATCGCCCACTTTGGCGTCCATCCAGGTGAGTTGCACTCCCGGTTCGCCCGCCCGCAGCAGGCCGTCTTCCTGGTCTGCCCCGATCCCGAAGCGGGTGCCTCGGTCGTGTTCTTCGGCCACGCTCACCATCTTCATGAGGAGGTCGTCGAGCAGGGTGCGGTCGTCGGTCGCCTCCAGGTAGCGAGCCACGGCCTCGAACCACCAGAGGGTCGCGTCGGCGGTGTTGTAGTCGGGCTCGGTCCCCGAGTCGGGGAAGCGATTCGGAAGCATTCCACGATCGCCGTACCGGCCGTATTCGAGCAAGATTCCCCGCATTTCGGCGGCGCGCCCGGTGGGCAGGGTCAGACCGGGGAGAGCGATCATGGTGTCCCGGCCACAGTCGCCAAACCAGTGATAGCCGGCGATCACGGTCCCGACCTCCCGTTCTCCGCGGGCGACCAGGAACTGATCGGCGGCCAGCGCCAGCCTCTTCGTGACGGTGTCGGCCATTGACGCGGTCAGTGACTCCTGGCGCAGGTCGTAGGCGGCCATGGATGCCCCGGCGCTCCGCGGCTGCTCGTGATCGGTGCTCGCCGCCAGCGCGAAGGAGTCCCCGGCTCGCAACCGCACCCGCAGGGCGACCGGGCACCAGAGGTCTTCCACGAAATCAAAGCCCCGCTCCCGTTCCCGGCGGTGGGCCACTTCCCAGAACCAGTCGCCGGCGGCGTCGATCTCGATATCGCGATCCGCGGTCAGCGTCAGCACCGGCCGGCCGTTCCGCCGAATCGCCACCCGTCTGCCGGTGCCTTCGGTCGCGAACCCGAATTCCCCCAGCGCCCCGGCCCGGGTCTCGGAGTGAAAGTCTCGATCGGTGACCAGCGGCAAGAGCCGTAGTTCCACCTCCCCATCGCCATCCAGGCGGTAGCTCACCCAGGTGCGGTTGGCCCCCCGGTCCATCCAGACGGTTTTGACGATTTCGAGATCGCCGACCTGAAACACGAACTCCGGCCGGTTGCCGACCAGACGGAAGGTTTTCAGGTTCCCCCAACCGTCGGGGTGGAGGGTGCCGTGGCGGTACTCGTTGGTGGAGAGGGCGTAGCCCGTCTCCCCGATCACGACCTCTTCGATGAGGTTGGCCAGCCGCACGCGCCGCCCGGCCGGCGGCTCGGTGGCGGCCACCAGGAGGCCGTGGTAGCGGCGGGTGTTGACGCCACTGAGGGTGCCGGCGGCATAGCCGCCGATCCCATTCGTGACCAGCCATTCACGGGTCAGCAGGTGATGCACGCTTTCGCCGGCGACGGGGTATTCGGTCACCGGCGGACCGCTCATGACAGCTCGACCCGTCCGGCCAGGGCGGCGATTACTTCGGCTTTTGAAGGCAATCCCGCGGCGGTACCGCCCCGACCCACCTTGAGCCCGGCGGTGACGGTGGCCAGTAGCCCGGCGTCGGCCGGGTCCATGCCGGCCAACCAGCCGTGCAGGAACGCGCCGCAGAAGGCGTCGCCGGCGCCGATGGCATCGACCACCACCGGCGCTTCCGGGGGCCAGTGGCGCACTTGGTCGTCCCAGCCGACCCAGGCGCCGTCCGCCCCGGCCTTGGCCACGACGATCGGCACGCCGGCCTTGCGAAAGTGCTTGACCACCTGCGTGGGATCGCTCATCCCGAACAGAGGCTCGGTGTCCTCCGGCACGCTGGGCATGAAGAAGTCGGCGAGCGGCAGCAACTCCTCCACCGCGGCCCTGGCCTCGGCCGGTTCCCAGAGCAGGCGGCGGTAGTTCACGTCGAAGCTCACGAGTCCGCCGGCGGCCTTCACGATCTCCACAGCGGCCCGCACCGCCTGCCGGCTGGACTCCGAGATCGCCTGGGTAATGCTGCTGGTATGAAAGATGCGGACGCTCTGTAGCGCCTCTTCTGGGAGCATCGCCGGCGTCATGCGTGAGGCGGCGCTGCCGTGGCGGTAGTAGAGGATTTCGCGGTCGCCCTCTCGCAGCATGGACATCAGGTAGAGCCCGTTGAATCCATCGACCTCCCGCACTAGGGAGACGTCCACGCCCTCGTCGCGCCATCCTTCTAACAGGTACTCGCCGAAGGGGTCGTCGGCCATGGCAGTCAGAAATGCGGCGCGGGTGCCGAGCCGGGAGGCCATCGCGGCCAGAGTCAGGGCGTCGCCGCCGAAACCACGGGTGAAAACCGTGGCCTGCCCGATGGGCTCGGGAGCGGACAGCTCCACGAGGCACTCGCCCATCGTGATGAGTTCGGCCGGCTCCGTAGGCTGTGGCAACCGTGACACCTCCTGCTGTGGCGAGCGTTCGCCGCCGTAGTGCCTCCATCGTAATCCAACTGGTGCGGACTCCTGACGAGGAGTAGGCGGGGGAACTCAACGCGCTTAGAATGCAGAGAGCAGCTTGCCGACGAAGTGGGATGCGGGATGACTCAGGTTCGCGATGCCGTCCGTGAGGGCGATACCGGTGAGGCGGTGCCGTTCACGGTGCGCGGGGGCCGCGCCGGCGACGCCCACGAGCTCAGTTTTCACTGGGGTGAGGCGCGCGCTCCCAGCCATGTGCATGTGCTGGATCGCTATTTCGGGGAGTTAGAGCGCGGAACTCAAGGCTGTCACGTCGCCGTGTGGGGGGAGAACGGGGACCTGGTGGGGCAGCTCTGGACTCGCTTCCGCAATATCGATCCGGCGGTCGCGGACGGCCGCACCGAGTGCTACATGCACACCATGTTCGTCATGGACGAATACCGCCGCCGCGGGGTCGCCCGTGCCCTGATCGAAAGTGCTTCGGCGTCGGCCGGCCGGTTTGGTCGGTCGGTGATGGTGATCGGGGTCGATCGTTCGAACGAATATGCCCGCGAGCTTTATGAGAAGTGGGGATTTAAGGCGTTCTACAAGACCAACGATCTGCGCGGCGACCTGATCTTCCTGCGCCGGCGGTTGCTCGAAGGCTGATCCGCCGCCTTCTCCTCCCGGCACCGGTGTCGGGCTGTATAATTCCGCACCGTTTGGCCGGGTCTTGCCGCCTGTGATTTAAACCAGGCAGTGCGCGGGATTTCGAGCTTGAGTAGAGGGTTGATGGACAGTGATGGCTGAAGAATGGGCCTTTTTCGAGGGTGAATACGTCCCCATTTCCGAGGCCAAGGTCAGCGTAAAGACTCACGCCCTCAACTACGGCACGGGAGCGTTCGAGGGCATTCGCGGCTACTGGAACGAAGACGACCAGCAGATGTACCTGTTCCGGGTGGAGGAGCACTTCAAGCGCCTGCACCGATCGGCCCGCATTTTGCGCATGAATCTGCGGTTCTCGGTTGAGGAACTGGTTGAAATCGCGATTAACATCGCCGCCCGCAACGAATATCGCACGGACGTCTATATCCGGCCAGTGGTTTACAAGAGCACGCAGATCGTCGGCCTGGGCATGGCCCGCCGCACGGAAACGGGCATCGAGTTTTATCCCGATGACTTCTTCCTGTACGCGGTTCCGTTCGGCGACTACCTGGACGTGAACAAGCCGATCCGCTGCGGGGTTTGCTCGTGGCAGCGAATCGACGACAACATGATCCCGGCGCGGGCGAAGGCGACCGGTATCTACATCAACTCGGCGCTGGCGCGGACGGAGGCGGAGGAGAACGGCTACGACGAGGCGATCATGCTCACGGCGGCCGGGCATGTGAGCGAAGGGTCGGGCGAGAACGTTTTCATCGTGCGAGACGGGGTGCTGGTGACGCCGGGACGGTCGGAGAACATTCTGGAAGGCATAACCAGGGCCACGGTGATTCAGCTTGCCCGGGACGAATTCGGCCTCGAAACGATCGAGCGATCCATCGATCGAACCGAGCTCTACATCGCGGAGGAGATGTTCCTTTGCGGTACCGGCGCGCAGATTTCGGCGGTCTCCCATGTGGACAATCGGATGGTCGGTTCCGGCGAAATCGGACCGATTACGGCCAACCTGATGAAGCTATACTTTGAGGTGGTAAAGGGTAAGCATCCGAAGTACGCGCACTGGTGCACTTCGGTCTACCCGGCCAACGTGAGCGCCGCGGTCAGCCAGGCCTGAACGGGCGTCCCGCTCGGGAGAGGTAGCAATCAGGGAAGCTCCGGCGGTCTCCCCGGCTCTGCGACTCCATCCGGCGGTCGGTCGGCTTCGATCAGACGGCGCCCGGAACCTCCCGGCCTCCACCCGATCCAGGTCTTTTCGCGGTCCCGCAAGGGTTGCCGTTCACGGGCGCGTTAACCGGATATGAATTCCGACTCTCAGTTGGACGAGCTCGAATCCCGGCTCGGCTACGTGTTCGGCGATCGCGGCCTTGTGCGTCGCGCGCTGGTGCACCGCTCGCTGGTTAACGAGTCCGAGCTGGACGCCACGGACTCCAACGAACGGCTTGAGTTCCTCGGCGATGCCGCGCTGGAACTGGCGGCCACCAGCTACCTGTTTCAGCGTTACCCGGACCGGCTGGAAGGCGAGCTTTCGAGCGCGCGGGCGGCGCTGGTCAACCTTCGCTCTCTGGCAAAAAGGGCGGAAGGCATCGAGCTGGCGGAATTTGTCAGCACGGGCGCCGGGGACATCCTGACCGGGGGCCGGTCCCGCGAAACGGTGGTCGGGCGCACGTACGAGGCGCTGATCGGAGCCATCTTCGTCGACGGCGGCCTGAACCGGGTTGAGGCTCTGCTGAAGCCTTGGTTCGAAGAATTTTTCCAGGATTACGATTTCGGACCCGGGGCGCTGGACAGCAAGTCCCGGCTGCAGCAGGTCGCGCAGGGCGAGGGAGGTCCGCACCCGACCTATCGCCTGATCGAATCGTCGGGCCCGGAGCACGCCAAGACGTTCCGGGTCGAGGTTTCCAATGAGGACGAAGTGCTGGCCGAAGGCGAAGGCAGCAGCGTGCAGTGGGCCGAGTTGGACGCCGCCGGCCGCGCGCTTGAGGTCCTGCGGCGCGATCGCTCGGCTCCGACGAACCAGGCCGCAAACTGAATGTACCAGCGCCGCGATCGCTCGGCCCACACCAACCAGGCCGCGAACTAGATGTACCTGCGCAAGCTTGAGATAGTCGGATTTAAGAGCTTCGCCCGCCGCACGCAGCTCGAATTCACCCCCGGGGTAACGGCTATCATCGGGCCCAACGGCAGCGGCAAGAGCAATGTGGCCGATGCCATTCGCTGGGCGATGGGCGAACAGAGCATGCGCACTCTGCGAAGCACGCGCACCGAAGACGTGATCTTCGGCGGCGGCGAGGGCCGGACCCGGTCCGGCGTGGCGGAGGTCACGATCACCTTCGACAACGCCGATAACTGGCTTCCGATCGATTTCGAAGAAGTCAGCATCACCCGGCGCGCGTTTCGCTCCGGCGAGAATGAGTATCGCCTCAACGGTTCGCGGGTGCGGCTGAAGGACATTCAGGACCTGTTGCGGTCGGGCGGCATGGCGCTGGGCGGCAGCATGGTCATCGGCCAGGGCGAAGTTGACGCCGCGCTGAGCCTGCGGCCAGAGCATCGCCGTTTGCTGCTGGAAGAAGGGGCCGGCGTTTCCCGCTACTACGCCCGCCGGGACGATGCCCGGCGACGGTTGGATCAAACCGAGCGCAATCTGCAACGGCTCTCCGATATCCATGCCGAACTCGGTCCCCGCCTGGAAATTCTGCGCGAACAGGCCGAGATCGCGGCCCGGAGCAACGAACTCGCCGCCGAGTTGCAGGAGAAGTCGCGGGTCCTGCTGGCCCACCGCCTGGCTCTGGCGATTGGGGCGGAAGAGACCGCTGTGGCCACCCGCGCCGAGGCGGAGGGCCGCCTGGCCGAGTTTGAATCCGGGAGCGCCGAGAGCGAGGCGGCGGTCACCGAGGAGCAAATCAAAGAGGCGCGGACGGCCTCGACCCGGTCGGAGGCGGCCCACGAGGAGCTGCGCGCGAGCATCAACGATCTCACCGCCGGCGCCCGCCTGGCCTCCCAGCGCATCGAGTTCGAAGAGCGTTCACTGGCCGATTTGGAGACGCGGCTCGCGGCCGCGTCCGAGGCTCAAACGAGCGCGGCCGCGGTGGTGGCGCAGAGCGAGGTCGATCTGGTCGAACTTGAAGCAGCTTGCTCCCGGCTTGAGGCCGAGCTGGGCGAGGCCGGACCTGAACCGCCGAGTGACGAACAAATGGCCGGCTTGCAGTCGGCGGTCGCCGAGGCCCGCGAGGCGGCGGCCGAGCTGGCCGGCGAGATCGCCCGCACGCAGCAGTCGCAACAGGCCCTGGCCACCCGCCAGACCGAAAACGACAAGGACGCCGAAAGCGCCGCCGGGGACCTCCAGGAAGCCAGCCAGACCCTGGTGTCCCGCCAGGCCGAAGTGGTGGACGCCGGTCGCCGGGTGCGCGATGCCGAGCCCCACTCGGTGGAGGCCCGCCGGGCTCGCGATGGAGCGGCGGCGCGAGTCAGGGAGTTTCGCGCCGAGCTGAAACGAGCCCGCACGGAAGCCCTCGAAAATCGCGCGGCGATCGAAGGCATGCGTACGGAAGTTCAGGCCATATCCACCGCCGGGGCCGAATCCGTCGCGGCCCGCAGGGGGATCGCCGCCCTCCTGGAAAATGCCGATCGGCTCCGCGTGCGCGGACTTTTGCGAACTGGCTTTATGACGATTCCGGCGGAATTCTCGCGGGTGGTCGATGCCGCTCTGGGTCATCTGCTTGAAGATGTGGTGATCGACCGGGTCGAAGATCTGGGCGACGCGATCGCGTTCCTGCGCCGCGAGCACGATGCGCGGGTCCGCTTCCGGCCCGCGGCCGGATTTCCAGAACAGTCCGTACGCCGCTGGCCGTTTGGCGGAGGCCCGCCATCCGGTCCCGGCGTCGTAGGCACGCTTGACGGGCTCATCAGCGTGAGGCCCGATTTCGAGGCGGCGCTCCTGCCGCTGCTACGCACCATCGTGGTTGTCGATCACCTGGACACGGCGCTGGAGCTGCGTGCCGGAGATCGCCGCGCGGCCACGTATCGTCTGGTCACCCTGGATGGAGAGTTGGTGGATCGGGATGGCTCGGTTCTCGTCGGGCGGTGGGACGAGGAGACGGTGGCGGACCTGAGCCTGCGGGCGATGGAGCTGGAAGCCGGCATGGAAGGCGCCGAGGCCCGGGCCGAAGCCGCGACGAAGAATGAAAACGCCGCCGAGAAGGCGCTGGCGGCGGCGGTCGCAGACGAAGAGCGCGCCAATGGGGGGCTGGAGGCGACCACGCTATTTGACGCCGGGACTCGCTCCGGCCTCCGCGGGGCCGAGGAGGAGCTAAAGCTCGCCCAGCGCCAGGAAACGTTCTGGCAGGCGTTGGTGGAAAGAACCACCGCCACGGCGGAGGACATCGGCACCCGGCAGGAAACGGCGCGGGACCGGCTGGCGGAGTTGCAGATTCGCATCGAACCGGCCCGGCAGGCCGTCGAGGGTGCGGAGGAGAGCCTGGCCGCCTCCCAGCGACTGGTAAGCGCGTCCGGGATCAGCGAAATTCGCTCTCGCCTGACCATCGAGAAGGAGCGTCTGCAAAACGCTCGCAACCGGCTACACGCCCAGCAGACCGCAGTCGAATCCACCGGGCGGGACGGCGAGAAATTCGCCGGCGAAGTCACCGCCACCCGCGAGCGGCTTGAGTCGGCGCGGGCCGAGGCCGAATCCGGCGAAGCCCGGGCCACGGCCGCCGGAGAGGAGCTGCCGGCGCTGATGGAAGCAGCTGAAGCGGGACGGCGGCAGGTATCGGAGCTCGAAATCTCCCGGAGTCAGGGCGAACTTGTGCAACGGGCCCGGGCGGTCGAGCGCGGGGAGATAACGAATGCGATTCGCGCCGCGGGCGACCGTGCCGACTCGGTCGGTCAACGCGTCACCGATATTCGCGAGCGCATAGCGCAGGAGTTGGGCCCGGAGCCGCTGGAACCGCAGCGCTACTCCCGTCCGGTCGGCGAGCTGGAGGCGGAGATCGAACGCCTGCAACGCCTGGTTCACGAGGCGGGTCCGGTCAATCCCCTGGCCCCGCAGCAATTCCGGGACGAAAGCGCCCAGCATCTCGATCTCGGGGAGCAGATCACGGACATGGAACAGACGGTGGAGGAGCTGCGCAAGCTGACGGGCGAGCTTGAAAGCGCGGTGCAGAACGAATTCATGGAGACGTTCAATCTCATCCGGACCGAATTTAGGAAGTACTTCAAGGTTCTGTTCAACGGCGGCGATGCCGACATAGTCTTGACCGATCCGGATGAGCCGGCCGCTTCCGGCATAGAAATTACGGCGAAGCTGCCCGGCAAACGCACTCAACGGCTGGAAGCGCTGTCCGGCGGCGAGCGGTCGCTGGTCTCGATCGCGCTGCTCTTCGCCATGTTCAGCGTGCGGCCGGGTCCGCTCTGCGTGCTGGACGAGGTGGACGCGGCGCTCGACGAGGCCAACACGATTCGCTTTCGCCGCATCCTGCACGAGTTCGCCGACCACACTCAGTTCATCGTCATCACGCATAACCCCGGTACGATTGAGGAAGCCGATTCCATCCTCGGGGTCTCGATGCCGGCCAACGGCGTGTCGCAGCTCGTCTCCGTGCGTATGAACGGGGTTGACGGCGCCGGCGCTGCTGACGGGGTCGAGGTCTCCTCCAGCGCCTAGACAAATATGGCAGTCAACACCGATCCTCTAGCCGCGATCGCCGATCAATACGAATCCCACGGCCCGAGCTTTGCGCTGGGCCCGGCGGAGTTTTACCGCTGCCGGCGGCGCAGCGACGGCGCTCCGATGCTCGGCGCTCTGTTTGATCTGAGCGAGCTCGAACCGGGCGCGGCCGCGGAGATTCCGGCTGCCGTCGAGCTCTGGGATAGCGCTTCTTTTCCGGGCTGGCGCCCGATCCAAACCCATCCGGTTTCGGAGACTCTGTTCGTCGTCATGACCGAGGATCCGGGAGGAGTCGGGTTCACCGGAGAATCCGGTGAGGCGCTGCGGGTCAGCCCGATTCGCGCGGTCCATCTAGGCGTCGAATTGGCCCGGGCGGTGGCTCATATCGTCGACGCCGGGTTCCCGGTGCCTGTATTGCCGCCCCACCTGCTGCGCGAGGTTCCGGGGGGTGAGGTGGTGGTTCTGCACGCCTGGATTCTGCCCATCCTGCCCTGGCTCCTCCGTCTGGGCTCGTCGGAGTCCACGGTCCTGCCGGCGTCGATCCCGCCCGAAGCCGACGGCGGAGGTGCTTTCACATCGCGCACGGCCGTGTTCGCGGTGGCCAGTTTGATGCGCCAACTGCTGCCGGGTCCGTCGCCGGCGGGCGGCGAGCGGGGTGGCGGTATCGGGCTCTCGCCGGGGCTGGAGCGGGTGCTGCGCCACGCCACCAATCGCTCCGCGCGCCTGCGACAGGCCGGGCTGCGCCAACTCTCGCAGGAACTGGTGGTCGCCGGCCCCGCCAATCGACGCAATTTCATCCCGGTTCCGCGCCGACCGGCCCGCCGGCGTCAGCGACGCTTCGTCCCTCGCCGCCGCGCCTACCTGCCTCCGCGACCGGTGCCGGAACTGCCCGGTCACCGGGTCAAACCGTGGATGATCGCGCTGGTGGCGATCGCGGGGATTGTCACTTTTCTCGCGCTGGTTCCGCGCTTCGGCAATCCGCTGGGGCCGATTGAAGACACGATGATCGAGTTTCGCTCAGCGTTTTCCGATCCGGAACCGACCGACGCCGACGTGGACGCGGCGGTGGGCACGGGCCGGTTGATACTGGTTCCCGATTTCACCGGCCGGCAGCAGGCGGAGGTTCAGGTGGAAGCGGCGCGGCTAGATATCGAACTCGCGGTGCAGGAGGAGGTCGCGCCGGACGTGGCCCCGGGCACGGTCATCCGGCAGGAGCCAGAGGCGGGCGCTCGGGTTCGCACCGGCGCGATGCTGACCGTGTTTGTCGGCCGCGGGGAGGCCAGCGCCTTCCTCATCGGCGTGCAGAATCGGACTGCCCTGGACGCACGCGAAGCCCTGACCGAACTTGGATTCGTGGTGGTCGAGGTGCCGGTGTTCGACAAAGACCGTCCGGCGGGGATCGTGCTCGGTCAATCTCCCGATCCGGGACAGGTTCTGCCCAAAGGCACGCAAGTCGTGATCCAGGTGAGCCGCGGGGCGCAACGGCTGGCCATACCCAGTGTGGTCGGCCTGCCGGAAGAGGACGCCCTGCGGATCATCACCGATCTCGGCCTGAATGTGGCGATCGAGGAGGTGCCGGACGCGGCGCTGACGTACCAGCCGGGTGAAGTGGTGGCGCAGCAGCCCGGGGCCGGATCGTCGGTTGAACCGGGGGCCACGGTGGTCCTGCGGGTCTATAAACCCGAGCCCATCACCGTTCCCAATCTCGTTGGACTGGAACTCGGCCAGGCGCTGCTGGCGCTGGACGCGGCCGGGCTCGCGCCGGGAATTGTGCGGCAACTTCCGGCCGAGGAAGATCAGACGCTGGTGGTGATATCGCAATCCCTGCCGGCGGGATCGCCGGCGGCCCGCAATGTGGTGGTCGATTTCCAGCTAGGGCCGCAGTGATGCGGAGCCTCCGAACTATGCGCCCGATCTGGATAACGGCGGCGCCGGCCATTTGGTTATACCTGCGGGGAGGCCGGACCGGCGGTATGCCGGTATCGTTCCGTCACCGCATGCGCGATTACGAGGAGAGTCCTGTTTGAATTTCGTTTTTCGCTCGCATGTGGGCCGTTCGCCGAGGGCGTGCGGGCCGGGTTCGGCTCCGTCGTGTTAGGCCGCCGCTTGCGCGCGCTGCTCGGCGCCCTGGCTCTGGTTGGCCTGCTCGCCGCGCTCATCCCTCCGCCCCCCGCCTACGCCCGTATCTGCCTGCCGTCGGACAACTTCGCGGTGGCCGGAGGATGGTTTTTCTCGGAGACCGGCGGCGACACCGATCTGGGGTACGTGGTTTCCGACGACGGGCATGCGCGATTCTGGGAGGCGTTTCAGGACGAAGGCGGCGTCTCCGCGCTGGGATTCCCGGTGTCGCAGCGCTTTCAGTTTCGCGGCTTCACCACCCAGGCCTTTCAGAAGGCGATCCTCCAATGGGACCTGGCGCGGGACGGCGTCAATTACTTCAACACCCTGGACGAACTCAATTCCCTGGGGCTCGACGATTTCCTGTTCAGCTTCCGGCAGATTCCGCTGCACGCCGCGCTGCCCGCTGATGTCGGTCTCGATCCGCGGGACCCCGGGCAATTCCAACAGATCGAGCGGAATCACCTCGCCCTGCTCGATCCGTATCCGCTCTTCCGGGCGGTGTTCGACGGGGATGATTGGCGCGAACTTTACGGGCTGCCGATTGCCTTTCAGGACTTCGGCCCCTTTCAGGCGGTTCGCACTCAGCGCCAGGTATTGCAGGTGTTCACGGTAGAAGGCCTCGGTGGGGCGGTGGGCGTCGTCTCCGCCGCCAATTCCGGCGATATCGCCAAGGAGGCGGGTCTCGTACCCGAAATCGCCGCCGCGCCCACGGTCGCGCCAATCGACCTGACGGGGACGTCGGAGGCGTTGACGCTTGACTCGGCCATAGTCTCTCCGGGGGGCTCCGCCGTCATCCGGGTCTCCGGGGTCGCGGGAGTTCTATCGGTCGCCTACGCCGGCCTCAATCTCACCGGCTTCTGTGTCGGCGGCGCGGACACACTGCTGATCCCGATCGACCACTCCACCCAGCCCGGTCCGGTCCTCATCGCCATCAACGTCGCCGGCGGGGAATCGACCCGCGTTCTCGACACCGAGTTCACCGTGGAGCAATCGGAGTTCGGGCTGTCAATCATCAACGTGCCAGACCATCTGGTCTCGACGCTGGACCCGGCGGTGATCGCGGCCGAGGACGCCACCCTGACCGCCATCCACGGCAATGTCACGGCGCGTCGCATCTGGAACGGACGATTCCTGTGGCCGGTGGTGGGGCCAATCACCACCCCGTTCGGCGACGACCGCATCTACGAGCCGGGCTCGGTCCCGGGCTTTCACAGCGGACTGGATATCGCCGCCCCGGGAGGGACCGAGGTCGCCGCCGCGCAGAATGGGGTCGTGGTCTGGGCCGGGGCCCTGCCGATCCGGGGCAACACGGTGATCCTCGACCACGGCTGGGGTATCTATACCGGGTATTCCCACTTATCGGCGATCAACGTCCAGACCGGCGGCCAGGTATTCGCCGGGCAGACGGTGGGCCTGGTCGGCAACACGGGGCGGTCGGTCGGAGCCCACCTGCATCTTGAAATCCGCGTCCACGACGTCCCGCTTGACCCGACGCCCTGGCTCGAAACCGATATTCTGGGCGGCTGATCCCAAATAGGGCGACCCGCCAGATATCATTCCCCCAATGGTCACTTCCGTCCGCACCCTCGCCGTCCTCGAACTACCGGCCATCCTTGAGCATGTCGCCAGCCACGCGGCATTTTCGCTCAGCCGCCAACAGATTCGCGATCTTCGCCCTGCCACCGGCCCTGACAGCGTGCGTCGATTGCTGCATGAGGTCACCGAAGCGCGCGACGCGCTGGAGATCAGTCCAGGCCTGACCGTGGGGGCGGTGAGTGATATCGGTCCGCAGCTGGATGCGGCCGGGGTCGAATCCCGTCTCGACGCGGCCGATCTGCTGCGGGTCGCCGGCACGATTCGCGGCGCGGCCGGACTGCGAGCGGGCTTCGCCAATGTGCGCGAGGTCGCCCTCGGCCTGGCGACGCTCGCCGGTCAGATCGATCCGCTGCCGGACCTGGCAACCGCTATCGCCCGTTGCCTGGCGGATGACGGCACGATTCTCGACTCCGCCTCTACGGCGCTGGCTCGAATTCGCGCTGAGGGCCGCCGCGCCCAGCAGCGCCTCCAGAACGGAATCGAGCGCGTCCTACAGGCGGAACGGCGTCGGGACTACGTGCAGGAGGCCATCTATACGGAGCGCGCCGGCCGCTTCGTGATCCCGATCCGGCAGGAGCATCGCCGCGACTTCCCGGGCGTCGTGCATGACGTATCCGCGTCGGGCCTGACGGTGTTCATGGAACCGCTGGAACTCGTAGACCACAACAACGAGTGGCGACGCCTGCAAATTGAGGAAGGGCATGAAATCGACCGGGTGCTCGCCGAGCTGACTGGGCAGGTAGCGACTTCCGGCGAAATTCTCAGGCGGAACCTGACGATTGTCGTCGATGTCGATGTCGCGCTGGCGCGGGCCCGCTATGCCCGGGCCAGCGACGCCACCGAGCCAGAGGTGGACCCCGACCGCTCCTTCGATCTTCGGCGGGCCCGCCATCCGCTCCTTGGCGAAGACGCGGTGCCGATCGATATCCGCCTGGGACCGGAGCACGGCTTCGCCGCGCTGCTTATTACCGGGCCTAACACCGGCGGGAAGACCGTGGCCCTCAAGACGGCCGGCCTTCTGCACCTCATGGCGGCCTGCGGGTTGCATATCCCGGCGGCGGCCGAGTCCCGCGTCACCGTCTACGAGCAGATATTCGCCGACATCGGCGACGAGCAGAGCATCGAACAAAGCCTGAGCACGTTCTCTTCGCACATGACAAATCTGGTTGAAATGGTCCGTCAGGCAGGGGACGGCGACCTGGTCCTGATCGACGAAATCGGGGCGGGAACCGATCCGGCGGAGGGCGCGGCGCTGGCGCGGGCGATCGTCGAGACGCTGCTGGGTAACGGCTGCCAGCTGGTCGCCACCACCCATATCGCCGAACTCAAGCACTTCGCGTATCAGCATCCCGACATCGAAAACGCCAGCGTCGAATTCGATCTCAAGACCCTGTCCCCGACCTTCGAATTGCGGATGGGGCTCGCGGGGGCGAGCAACGCCATCGACATCTCGATTCGCCTGGGCCTGGACGAAAAGGTCACGGCTCGCGCGCGGGAGCTCGCCGGTGGCGACCACCAGGTGACGGAGCAACTGCTGGCCCGCCTGCGGGCCGACGCCGAAGCGGCAGGCGAGGACCGGCGCCGGGCCGCCGCCGAGCTGGATGCCGCCAGTGAAGCCCGCTCGTCCGCCGCTGCCGAGGCCGACGCGGCGGACGAACGCGATGCCGAGCGCTGGCGCGAGACCCGGCGTGAGACCCGCCGGGTGCTGCGGCAAATGCAATCCCTGGCGAAGCAGTCCGATAAAGACGCCCGCAAGCAGGATCGCTCCGGTCTGGCGGGTCGGGTACGTGCGGCCAGAGACCTCCAGGAGAGCCTGGAGGAAGGCGGGTACGAGCCCGGCGACCTGGCCGATCCGGTTCGGGATCTGCCGACGGTCCGTCCGGGCGACCGGGTGCGTCTGCGCGGAATTCGCGGCCTCGGAGAAGTGATCTCGGTTGACTCCGCCGGCCATGACATCGAGGTTCTGGTCGGCGCGATGCGCATGCGCACCGCGCCTGAAGAAATCGAGGGTGTGGAAAGCGCCTCGCCGCCGCCGATTCGCACCAGCGCCACGGCGCGATCGCTTCCCATCCCCAGCTCAGGCTTTCTTGAGGCCGACCTGCACGGGTTGCGCGTCGAAGTGGCGGCGGAAGCGGTGGACGTGGAGATCGACCGGGCCCTGCTACAGGGCCGTAAGAAGGTGCACCTGATTCACGGACGGGGCACCGGCGCCCTGCGAGCGGCCGTTCAGCGGCATCTCAGCGATCATCCGCTGGTGGAACGCTTTGCCGATGCCGACCGGCACGAAGGCGGCGCCGGGACGACTGTAGTCGAACTGCGCGGCTGAACGCCCCCCCCTTACCGGCCCCGGGCGCTACTGTCGGAACGCCCCGTACTTCACGTCTTCCTGGCTCGAACCCGGCCAGTTGCCGCGGGCCCAGTCGGTCACCTTCCGCCATCGTTGCGAAATGACAACCCCGGCCCCAAACCCCACCCCGAAGGCGGCTCCCGATATCAGGCCGATCGCGATCAGCGCTTTTCTCGCCTTCATCGGTCGCACTCTCCTAATATCGCCCTAGGGCATGTGTACCAGGGCCGGCGCATCCGCCCAGAGCTCTTCCAACGCATAGTAGCTACGTTTGTCCTCCAAGAATATGTGCACCATTACATCCCCGAAGTCCACGATCATCCATCCGTCGGACGGCGCCCCCTCGGCTCTGCCGCGGCGGTTGACGTCCTCTTTCATTCCCATCAGGACCTCGTCCGCCAGGGCGCGCACGTGAACGGTGCTCGTGGCGGTACAAATTACGAAGAAATCGGCGATCGTCGTCAGATTCCGGATGTCCAGCAGCTTTACGTCCGCCGCATTCCGTTCACTTGCTCGAATGACGATCTGGTGAGCCAATTCGCTGGCTTCCCGGTCGATCGCACGCTCCCGCTATTAGGTACGCTTTTGAGGCCTGAATCCAGTCTATCACCGCCCCGCTCCCACTCCCGTCATTTCTCCGAACCGCCGTACAGTTCAAACTTCTCGATATGCGACCAGACGCTGGGGTGCAGGTAGTACCGATACGGCCTGCCGGCGGCGATTCGGGAACGGATATCGGTGGACGATATCTCCAGGCCGGCGGTGCGATGGCGTTGCAGTCGATCGGACCCCACGCCCAGGCTCTCGGCCAGGGCGTGCAGGTCCCGCTCCACGGCCCCCGGCCTCTGCACGACGACCATCCGCACGGTGGCCAGCAGCTCTTCGATCTGACGCCAGTCTTCCAATTCCTCGGCCAGGTCCGCGCCCACGATGATCGTCAACTCCTGTCCCGGGTGATGTTCCCTCACCTCGGCGATGGTGTCCAACGTGTAAGAGGGCGGAGGCCGGTTCAGCTCCACGCTGGACATCTCAAAGAGTGGATTATCCGCGGTGGCCAGCTCGCACATGCGCCGTCGCTCGGCGGGCGGCACGGTGGGCGGACTCCTTAGTGGAGATCGATTGGTGGGCACGAACAGCACCCGGTCCAGCGCGAAGGCGTCGGCCACGTCGGCGGCGATCGCCAGATGCCCCAGGTGGATCGGATCAAACGAACCCCCCAGTATCCCTATCCCCATCGTGGTGGAACTCCGTTCTCGAGCGTTAACTTTGTTCAGGCTAAACGCTCGCTCTGGCGCCTGCCAATCTTCCCTCGATTATCCCCGTTTCCGGTCCGCTCGGTTCTGGCCGCCTGAAGGGGAGCGACCCCGGGGAACGGGCGAGCGCGAGTGAGGCTGCGGCGCCGGGGTCGTCGACCCGGACGGGCAACCGATATGAGGCTCCGTTGGGGCAGGTACCCGGCCGGGGGAAGGCCTTGACGGTCCAAATATGCCCGTGCTACCTTGCGGTCACGCCACTCGGTCTGGTGGTTGTTTCGATTTCAAATGCCGCAGCGAATCAGTCTGTCGGCGACAGCAGAACGGCCTGGCCGTAACGATCTGTGGAAATCGATCCCAGGGGCTCATCCCTTGGCCCGCACCGCCCGCCGATGGCGGACGGCAGATTTCAAAGGGCCCATCGCCACCCGTCTCAGAGGTGGCGCCGAATACTTAACGGCCTCCAGAAAGCGCATCCCGGAGTCGATCACGCACACACCGGCTGACGATCTCTCCACGATAGGAATTTCCATCGAGTTTGATCTCATGCTTGTCCCACCTTCGTTCAGGTTTTCCACCTCGCCACTCCATTTAGTTCTGGGACGGTCTCAGAACCCACTCTCAGGAGATCTAATTCTTGAGTAATCGACGGCGGCAATCCCGCCCCCGGCAGCATCAGCAGCGCCCGTACCAAAACCAAAACCCAAACCAAAACCAGCAGAACTTCGTCGTGACGCAGGATCCCGTCGAGGAAGCTATTAATGGGACGTTCACGCCCCGGGAACTGCATGGCCGCGATCTGCGTGACCTGCAGATCATGGGCAAGACCATGGAAATCCCGGACTACGAAAACATCCCTCGCGATGAGCTTGTCAACCGTCTCATTCGAGCCAGTGACGATCGCCAGGCCAACGCGCTGGAGGTCGGGATATTAGAAAACGTCGACGAGGGCTACGGCTTCCTGCGCCGGGACATCCGCTGGCAGCACAGCCACCTTGATGTCTACGTATCGCAGACGCAGATTCGAAAATTCGGCCTGCGCACCGGAGATCAGGTCACGGGGCAGATTCGGCGTCCGAAGGACGGCGAGAAATATCGCGGTCTCGTCCGGGTGGTGGCGGTGAACGATCGCGATCCGATTCAAGCAGCGTCCCGGCCGCAATTCGGCCGGCTCACTCCGATCTTCCCGCAGGATCAATTGGTTCTGGAATACGACGTGGAGGAGATGACGACCCGGGTCATCGACCTGGTGGCGCCAATCGGTCGCGGCCAGCGCGGCCTGATCGTCTCTCCCCCCAAGGCCGGTAAGACCGAGGTGTTGAAGCGCATCGCCAGCGCGATGATCAAGAATTACGATGACCTCCACGTCATCGTCGCACTGATCGGCGAACGCCCCGAAGAGGTGACCGACTGGCAGCGCGCGGTGGACGCCGAAGTCATCAGCTCCACTTTCGACGAGTCCCCGGAAAGTCATTGCCGGGTCGCCGAGCTCACGATCGAACGGGCGCGGCGGCTCGTCGAGGATGGACTTGACGTGGTGGTGTTCCTGGACAGCATCACGCGCCTTTCGCGCGCCTACAACCTCACCGTTCCTACGAGTGGCAAGACGCTCACCGGCGGTATCGACCCGGGGGCGCTGGTGCCGCCGAAGCGGTTCTTCGGCTCCGGCCGCAACATCGAAAACGGCGGCAGTCTCACGGTGCTGGCCTCGTGCCTGATCGAAACGGGCAGCCGCCAGGATGAGGTGATCTACGAGGAGTTCAAAGGCACCGGCAACTGGGAGCTCATCCTGAATCGGCGGCTTGCCGAGCGAGGTACCTTTCCAGCGGTGGATGTCTTAAAATCGGGAACTCGGCGCGTGGAGCTGCTTCTGGACGAAGAACAGACTCGCGTCAACTGGTTGCTGCGGAAGATGCTGGGCGCCGTCGGCGACGATGACGCCATCGAGTTGATGATGGATCAACTCCGCAAGACCAAAAAGAACGAAGATTTCCTGGCCAACATCATCAAGCAGTCGCTCTAGCCGCAGCGGTTCCGCCTTCGGGCCGCCGGGGTCGGGACCGGCGGCTTCAAACGAATTGAGAATATGAAAGTCGTCCTCCTCGCCAACGTCAAGAACGTCGGTCGCATCGGTGATCTCGCCGATGTGGCGGACGGATATGCCCGCAACCACCTCATCCCCCGGAACCTCGCCAGCCTCGCGTCGCCGAGCATCATGCGCAGCGTCGAATTTCAGCGCAAGCTGGAACGCAATCGTGAGATTCAGGAGCAGATCGAGGCGGAGGTCATCGCCCGCGGGCTCCAGGGCGCCACCGTGGTCATTCCGGCGGCGGTTGGCGCGCAGAATCGCATCCACGGCCAGATAACGAATCAGCAGATCGCCGACGCGATTCTGAAACAGCTTGATCTTGAGATAGACAGGCACAAGATCGAAATCGACCAGCCGATTCGCACGCTTGGCATAACCGTGCTGCCGGTACGCATCACCCGCGGGCTCGAGGCCTCCATATCGGTCGAAATCATCGACGCGGAGGAATACGCCGCCGCCCAGGCCGCAGAGGCCGAAGCCGAGGCCGCCGCTAAAGCCGAAGAGGAAGCGAAGGCGGCCGCCGAAGCTGAAGCTGAAGAAGCAGGTGACGGCGAACAGGAGGCCGGCGAAGAGGGCGACCGCGAGGAAGAGCTCCCCGACACCGCCGAACTTTAGCCCTACCAGTGGTGTGTGGCTTTGACTGAGGACCGTCTCCCCCCCCAGAGCGTTGATGCGGAGCGCACCACCCTGGGCAGCCTGCTCATCGATCCCGAGGGCTTGCTGCGGGTGGCCGATCTCCTTGCGCCGGAGGATTTCTACCGCCGGTCCCACAAACTGATCTTTACTGCTATCCAGGCGCTCTATGCCCGGGACGAACCCGCTGACATTGTCACCGTGTGCGAAGAGCTGGACCGGCAAAGTGTGCTCGAAAGCGTGGGCGGAGAGGCTTTTGTCAGCTCTCTGGCCAACGATGTGCCCAGCCCGTTTCACCTGGAGCACTACGCCGAGATCGTCAAGCGGGCCTCCGTCCTGCGAGAGCTCATCGTGGGGGCCGGCGAAATTTCCAACCTCGCCTATGGCTCCGAGTCGGACTGGCACGAAGTCCTCGATGACGCCGAGAGCATCGTCTTCGGGATCAGCCGCCGCCTCGAGTCAGGACGATTCGTAACGCTGCGCGAGGTGCTTACCGAGTACGTAGACCAGCTTCACTTCCGCCACGAGCGCCCGGACATGCTCAGCGGGGTTCCGACCGGCTTTTCGCGCCTGGACGATCTTCTTGGCGGCTTCCAGCGCTCCAACCTGATCATCGTGGCGGCCCGCACCGGTGTGGGCAAGACCACGTTCATGCTCAACGTGGCCTGGCACGCGGCTCTGAAGAATAAGGTCCCGGTCGTAATCTTCACTCTGGAAGTGGCGCCCGATCAGCTCTGCCAGCGTCTCATCAGCATGCAGGGCGGCATAGATTCCGCCCAGCTTCGGGACGCCAAACTCACCGACGGCGACTTCCAGAAGGTCAGCGCCGCGGTTGGTGAACTCTCCGACTGCCCCATCTTCATCGACGACTCCCCGACCCTCAATATCGTCCAGCTGCGCGCCAAGTGCCGCCGCCTCCAGGCGGAACATAACGTGGGGCTGGTGGTCATTGACTACCTGCAGTTGATGCACGCTTCCGGCTACCGCGATAATCGAGTGCAGGAAATTTCCCAGATCACCCGCTCCCTCAAGGCGCTCGCCCGGGAGCTCGAAATCCCGGTGATCGCCGGCGCTCAGCTATCCCGGGCCATCGACTCGCGTCCCGACCAGCGCCCGCGGCTATCGGATCTGCGCGAGAGCGGCTCGATCGAGCAGGACGCGGACGTGGTGCTATTCCTCTACCCGGAATCCTCCGAAATCCAGCACTCCGGCCCGCTGCGCATGAAGGCGGATATCGCCAAACACCGCAACGGCGCCGTCGGCGAGCTGGAGCTGGTGTTCCTGCGTAACCAGGGCATCTTCCTGCAGGATCGCGGCGTTCCCAGCGTCGTTTGACTGTGGGGTGGCTCGCCGTACCCGCGGCACATTCCGTCATATAATTACTCGAATTCTCGGGCTGCCCGATCGTCGACGCAGCCTGAGCCCGACACCCACGACCTGAGAACCCTTGGTACTAGGTTGGCTTAAGAAAATCGGGGAAGAAACTCCCGAAAAACTCGCCCGGCGCCTGACTTCCACGGTGGAGCGGGTCGCCGCTCTGGAGCCTGCCATGCAGGCGCTCTCCGATGAGGGGCTCCGGCAAAAGACCCACGAGTTCCGCCGCCGTCTTGGCGAAGGCGAATCGCTGGACGATTTGCTACCGGAGGCCTTTGCCGCCGTCCGCGAGGCGACCGTGCGCACCATCGGCGACCGCCAGTTCGACGTGCAAATAATGGGGGGCATGGTCCTGCACCGGGGCCACGTGGCGGAGATGAAGACCGGCGAAGGCAAGACCTATGCCGCGCCGCTGGCCGCCTATCTGAACGCGCTCGCCGGACACGGCGTACACCTGATAACGGTCAACGACTATCTCGCCCAACGGGACCGGGATTGGATGGGGCCGATCTTCGAGACCCTGGGCCTGGACGTCGGGGTGATTTACCACGATCTGCCGCCGGTCGAACGTCGGGCCGCCTACGCCGCCGACATCACCTACGGCACCAACAACGAGTTCGGCTTTGACTACCTGCGCGACAACATGGTTCACGACCTGGCCGACCGGGTCCAACGGCCGCTGCACTACGCCATCGTCGATGAAGTAGACAACATTCTCATCGACGAGGCCCGCACCCCGCTCATCATCTCCGGCGTCGCCGAGGAATCCGCCGACCTCTATCGCACCTTCGCCAAGCTTGTCACCCAGTACAAGCTGAACGTCGACTTCACAGTCGATCTCAAGCAACGCACCGCGTCCCTGACCGACGCGGGCATCAACAAGGTGGAGAAACGGCTCAACCTCGACAACATCTACGCTGAGGGCAACTACCAGAACCTGCACTATCTCCAGCAGGCCCTGCGCGCCCACGCGCTGTATACCCGCGCCAAGGATTACGTCCTGTTCAAGGACGGCAAGATCATCGATCACAGCGATTCCCGCGCCCAGATCGTCATCGTGGACGAATTCACCGGGAGGATAATGCACGGTCGGCGCTATGGGGAGGGACTGCACCAGGCGATCGAGGCGAAAGAAGAGGTGCAAATCCAGAGCGAGACCCGCACGCTGGCCACGATCACCTACCAGAATTTCTTTCGCATCTACGAAAAGCTCGCCGGGATGACCGGTACCGCGAAGACCGAAGAGGAAGAGCTGCGGAAAATCTACGGTCTTGACGTGGATGTTCTGCCCACCCACCGGCCCATGATTCGCGATGACAAGGCGGACTATATCTATAAGAACGAGGAGGCCAAGTACCGCGCCGTGGTGGCGGATATCAAGCGCACCAACGAGCTGGGTCGCCCCGTTCTGGTCGGAACCATGTCCATCGAGAGTTCCGAGCACCTGGGCAGTCTGCTGCGCCGGGAGGGCGTGACGCACCAGGTGCTCAACGCCAAATATCACGAGCAGGAAGCCGAAATCGTAGCCCATGCCGGGGAGCCCGGGGCGGTCACCATCGCCACGAACATGGCCGGTCGGGGCACCGACATCAAGCTGGGCGATGGCATCGCCGATATCGGCGGCCTTTACGTGATTGGCACCGAACGTCACGATTCCCGCCGCATCGACAATCAGCTCCGCGGCCGTGCCGGCCGCCAGGGCGACCCCGGCGATTCCCGCTTTTTCATCTCGCTCGAAGACGAGCTCATGCTTCGGTTCCGCTCCGATCGGATCGTCGGGATCATGGATCGACTGGGCATGGACGACGACATCCCCATCGAGAACAGAATCGTCTCCCGCTCCATCGAATCGGCTCAGACGCGGGTCGAGGGCCACAACTTCGACATCCGCAAGCACGTGGTCGAATTCGACGACGTAATCAATCGGCAGCGCTCGGTCGTGTACGAACAGCGCGAGCAGTTTCTGCGCGACGGCGACCTGACCAATGTGATTCGCGAAATGCTCGACTCCCAGGTGGCGGCCCTGGTCGAGGCCCACGCCCTGACCGAAATCAGTCAGCCCGACGAGCTGCATCCGGCCCTGTCGGCGTTTTCCGAACTGCTGGCCAGACGCGCCACCATCCCGGTTGAGGACGTACTTGAAAAGGAAGAAAAGGAGATCGTCGAGCTACTCACGGCCACCGCCCGCACGCTGTTCGATGAACGCCTCGATGATATCGAAGAGTCAAATCGCCCCCGGGTAATGCGGTGGCTCCTGCTACAGGTGGTCGATTATCTCTGGGTCGAGCACCTCACGGCGATCGAGGAGCTGCGGCAGGGGATCGGACTGGTCGCCTACGGCCAGCAGGACCCGCTGGTCGCCTTTCGGCGGGAAGGCTATCGCCTGTTCAGCGACATGCAGGCCGCGCTCGACCACGATGTCGTCACCCGCTTCTTCCGTCTCGAAGCCCGCCCCGTGGTAGCCGCCGAGACCGTGCTCACGTCCCAGCGCGACAGCGCGACCTCCAGCGGCTCGACCCCGGCCGTCAAGACCAAAAGACAGGCTCCGAAACTGAATCGGGCCGCCCGGCGCGCCCAGGAGCGGCGCGAGCGCAAGCGTCGCGCCCGGGCCGGCTAAGCGATTCCGATATCCTGTGCCTCAGAACCGGCCCAAAGGAAGTAAATGGACAGTAACGAAGCCCGCACCCGTTCCCAGCAACTGGTAGATCACATCCGGGACATCCGGGGGCGTCTTTGACCACGCGGATAAGCAGACAAAGGTAGAAACGCTCGAAAAGCAGACGACCGCCGAGGGATTCTGGAACGACCAGAAGGCGGCCGGGCAGGTGATGAAATCGGTCCACCGCCTGCGCACCGAAATTGAAATCTGGGGAACGCTTGAGTCCGATGCCGTGGACCTCGCTGAACTCGCGTCGCTGGCCGATGATGACCGCTCTCTACTCGACGAAATGGAATCGGGCATCGAGGCTCTCGAAACGGCGCTCGAAGATCGCCAGTTCGAGCTCATGCTTAATGGCGAACACGACGCCTCCGACGCGCTCCTGACGATCCAGGCCGGGGCCGGCGGCACGGAGTCGCAGGACTGGGCGGAGATGCTTCAGCGCATGTATCAGCGTTGGGCCGAAAAGCGCAAATACGATGTCGAAATCCTGGACCTGTCCCAGGGCGAGGAAGCGGGAATCAAGAGCGTGACCCTGCGGCTTTCCGGTCTGCACGCGTACGGCTACGCGGCTGCCGAGGTGGGCGTTCACCGGCTGGTCCGCATCTCGCCCTTTGACGCCGGGGCCCGCCGGCACACCTCGTTCGCCAGGGTGGAGGTTCTGCCGGTCATCGAAGATGACGTCGAGATTGACATCGATCCGTCCGACGTTCGCATCGACACCTTCCGCGCAGGCGGCCACGGCGGCCAGCACGTCAACAAGACCGATTCGGCGGTTCGGATTAC
>Ga0114996_10000502_pt1 | contig 54455 bp, 68 predicted proteins | sample ArcticOcean_MG_C_4_FD_87039 | JGI IMG/M metagenome (GOLD analysis project Ga0114996, IMG submission 87039) | Marine microbial communities from western Arctic Ocean - ArcticOcean_MG_CB4_134 | ecosystem: Environmental > Aquatic > Marine > Oceanic | place: Arctic Ocean: Canada Basin | collected...
ATGTGCTTCGTCGTTGGAAAAAACAATATGAAAACAACGAACTATCTGTCGAGGCTCGTGCCAAACAAGACGAAACGGCAGCCCTGCGGCGAGAGCTGTCTCGTGTGCGTATGGAGCGGGACATTTTAAAAAAAGCCTTGGCCATTTTCTCCCAGGTGAAAGAATGAGATATCAATGTATTTCGGCACATAAAGATACATATCCTGTCCAGGCGATGTGTCAGAGCCTTGGGGTATCAAGAAGTGGCTATTACGCCTATGAACGTGCGCCGATGAGCCAGCGAAAAAAGGAAGATATGGCCTTGCTCGATCAGATTATAGAAAGCCACAAACAATCTCGTAAGACCTATGGTTCACCTCGTGTAACCTCTGATATAAGAGATCTGGGAAAATGTGTCGGTAAGAACCGGATCGCCCGACTGATGCGTGAACATGGCATCAAAGCCAAAAAGATCAAAAAATATAAGCATACCACGCAATCAAACCATAATAGGCCGTTGGCACCAGACCTGGTCAGACAACAGTTCTCTTGTGACGGCCCTGATAAAATCTGGGCAAGCGATATCACCTATATAAAAACAGGACAAGGCTGGCTGTATCTATGCATCTTCATGGACCTGTTCTCAAGACGTATGGTCGGTTGGGCGATGGATAAGCATATGGAAGCCGATTTGGTCACAAGGGCTTTTGACATGGCCTGTAACCAGCGAACGCCAAATAAAGGGCTGATCGTCCATTCGGATCGGGGCGTGCAATATACCAGCGCCGCCTTTCGTAGAAAACTCATCGCAACAGGGGCCAGACAGAGCATGGGCAGAAAAGGTAATTGCTATGACAACGCCAGCTGTGAATCCTTTTTCCATACCCTCAAAACAGAAGAGGTCTATTTTAACAGATATCGGACCAGAGCTGAAGCCAGAGCATCGATCTTCGAATACCTTGAAGGCTGGTACAATATCAAACGTCGTCATTCGACTCCGGGCTACAAAGCACCCAGTCAGTTTGAATTGTTAAAACGTGCTTCATAACCTGTACGTTTTATCGGGGTAAGATCACGATTCAAATTCCCTATCTGTAGGTGCAAGAGGCTTCGTAACAGACGTTCGGTCTGCCGATTTGTTCAGATTGATGTGGTCTCGGACAACGGTCGATCCCTCATGCTGGCCGTTCCACCCGACAAATACAGAGTAGTCACGGAAGCGGAATAAAACGTTGACCCGGTTCCCTCCATTATCGCGGTCGTCCTTCCAAAGCATGCAGCGATAGAAGGTAGTGAACCGCGAGGTTGGCATGGTCGCCCCAACGCTCGGTGAACGTCCTCAACGTGGCTTCGTCCTGCTTTTCTTCTTCAAAGTAAAAATGCTGCAACGCCTTCCTCACAGCCAGGTCGCCGACGGCCGCCGCTCGACCGCGCCCCAGATGCCGTGCCAGAAACCAGTCGGCGGTCCACCGTCCTATGCCGGTAAGCGCGATTAAATGATCGATAACGGTCTGGTCGGTCTGGTCGGATAAACCGGTCAAGTCGATAATCCCGTCGTTGACGGCCTGAGCCAGCCCGATCATGTAGGCCGTCTTCTGCCGAGAAAACGCCATGGCCCGTAAAGCATCCGGATCGGCCCCCGCCAACGTCGCAACCGTTGGAAAAGCATAGTACACCTCGTCGTCCCGCCTCATCGCCTCGCCATAGGCCTTGACCAGCCGGCACCGCGTCGTGAACGCGAAGGAGAGGTTGATCTGCTGGGCGGTGATCAACGCCACCAGCATCTCAAAAGGATCGGCCGTAAGCGTCGGCCGCAAGCCGGGCAAGGCGGTTGCGGCCCTATGCAACACGGGGTCCGTTGCAGCGAAAGCGTAGAAGGCTTCCAGATTGAACGTCAGGCCGAGCAGCTTGCCGGCGACGGTGGAAGCTGATTTATAAACGCCGGGTGTTCCTTCAGGATGTACAGATAAGAGAATATATCCGTCCTCGTCACATGAAAGGACCATCAGCCGGAGCCCTTCCGGTGTGCGTATGACTTTTCGAAATGTACGTCCGTCAAAGCAGTTGACCCCATCAGGGCCGTACCGGCGATAACGGCCTAACGTCGCAGCGAAATCCAGCGGGATCTCAGGACCGGCAACGGAGACGGCCTTCTTATGGGGCTCATGGTGTTGTGATCTCACCGCTTCTCTTTTCTGATAACCAGCTTCAAACCGGACCATATCTCGTCCACGGCGCAGACCTTCACATCCACCAGGTCCAAAGGCAGACAAACTTCACGTATGACATCCTCGGTAACATCTGTCGCGACCTTCGCTGCTTTCTTAGGCCACGATATCCATATCATGCCGTCAGGGCGAAGAGCTTCTTTGGCTGCAGGCAGGAAAGTTACGAGTTCAGCTCGCGATGCCGTAAACAGATGAACGAAATCAAGGCCATCTTCAAGGCGCTATTTCTCAGCCACGCCGTCGGGCATCGATCCCAATAGCGACCCGTAATTGTCGGGTGGATGGACGATATATACACGAAAGCCTTCCTTTATTCCAAGTTTTTTCACCAAGGGCGTTTTGGAATATCCGGCCATGGTCTGTGCCTATGTTAGAAATCACGTTATGGAGGGGCGAGCGGATGGTGCGCGCATGGTGCATCTTGCTTTGTTTATATAAAATGATAGGAGATACCGTTACCGACGACAAGGATTATGTGGATGTGCTGTTTCTCTCTAACCCAAAAGTGTGCGTGGTAATTGAGGAGGTATTATCTTATCCGATTATAGGATACTGACACCGTTCGTGGGAAAATATGCTCGAAGCCATTTGCTTCGGAATACAACCTTGACAGTCATTGGAATCGAAACGTGATAGCAGGAAAGATGGAGAATAGTGTCAAATGTGCTTGACCGGGATGGTCGTCCTTGTCATCTATTATTCCATGCGCTTCTCGGGCGCTGCCGAGTCTGCGGGAAGGACTGCGTCCACCGAGGTAGGCAGCAATACAGACTTGCGAATACATTGTGATGATCTTCCTTCGCCCGATTGGCAGACACCGGGCATTAAAGACCGTAAGGTCTCAGGGAGCCATCATCATGAATACACCCGCCTCCGGGTCTGCCCGTCAAGGGCAGTCTTCCCAGCACAGCGCGCCTACGCGTTCACTGCGTAGTTATCCCGATCTCAAGCAACTAAAGCGGCAGGCTAAGGATCTTCTCAAGAGATATCTGGCCAGCGATGCTTCCGCTGTAGAAGAGGTCAAAATCCACTTCCATAGTGCCGATCCGGCAAGTTTTGCTTTGCACGATGCGCAAACGGTAATTGCCCGTGCGTACGGTGCGAGTAGTTGGCCGAAGCTAATCGAACAAATTCGCTCTCGTACCGGCAGTGACACACCGGGCCGAGTCTCCGAACGTCTGAAACAACCGTTCAATATGTCTGGTCGTCAATGGCGTCGTGAAAGCGTTATCGTCGATGGCGATCAGGCCTGGGCTCTGTTCCGTGCTTGTGCCGATGGGGATGAGCCCCAGGTCCATTCACTGATTTCCAGAACCCCCGATCTCTATCATGCACAGCTCTGGTATAATAAACCGATTGAGTTCGCCGTCCGCGAAGGGCACTGCGATATCGTTCATAGCCTGCTGGAAAGCGATCACAGGCGTTGGCTGGGCTCTGTAGTATATGCCGACGGCCACACCATAGGTCGGCGTGATGTTAGACACCGGGGCTATGAAGAGATGGACCGTCTGTTGATGGCGTACAAAATGGCGCAGGCCCCGCGCTATACCCAGCAGTTTGAGCTTCTGGGTCATCAGATTCAGGTTCGAGACCTCAATTTGGTCAAGGATGTCCTGCGCGACGAGGACCTGCTGCACGCTTCCGATTTTGAGGGCAATAGCGCTTTGCAGATAGCCATAATCTGCAATGCCTTTGATATAGCCGAGTATCTGGTACGTTCGGGAGCCGATGTCAATGCCGTAAATTCTCGCCATGCGACCTCCTCTTGGACCTGTCACTGGATGAGGCGTCCTTAACGGCGTATCTGTTGACGTATGGCGCTGAATGGACGCTGGCAGCCGCTGTGAGAACCGGTCATCTGGAGCAGGCCAGGTCGCTATTAGAGGGAGATCCGACAACAGCGCAGCAACTGGACGCCGAAGAGCATTCACTTCTATGGCATGCCGTATGCGGTGGCCATACTTTGATGGTAAAGCTGCTCCTCGACCACGGAGCCGACCCGAATGCTCATCACGGAGCGGCACTTCACAAGGCCGCGAACCTGGACCGTCGGGAGATCGTCGATTTGCTCCTGGTGAACGGAGCCGATCCTAATGGGGGCGTCGATTCCAGTAGCCCGCCCATAGAGTACGCTAAGGAGAACGTACGGCGTTCTCTGTTGAAGGCCGGAGCCTAGGTTTTTTTGCCGTGGGGGCTGGACGCATCCGGTCGCCATGGGCCGGGATGGGCCTTGGAACAACTAACGAAGGCGTTGAATAGCGACCACCCGATCATCCATGATGATGAGGAATGGCATTTCGGATGCGGTTGGGGCTCCTTTGTGCATTGTGTCTGTGAATGCGGTAACGCCGAGGTGCTGGATAAATACGTTCAGAAGGTGGGAACCCAGTGTCTGCACGATCTGGATAGCCGTCACTGCCGGTCATCCGACCTGGCATTTGTCGAAAAGTTGATCAGCCATGGGGTGCGTGTTGACAATACCGATTTTCTTGGCAGAACGAGTCTGCACTACGCAGCCGAAAGGGGAGAGATCGACGTGGCGGCTTGCTTACTGGCTCATGGGGCCGACATGGAAGCCGTCGATCTGAGCGAGCGTACGACGCCCATGGGGTATGCAGCCCGGCAAGGGCGGGCAGATATGGTCCGGTACCTGCTCGATCATGGGGCCAGCCTCGAATCGCCCGAAGGCAGGGAATGGGCGAGACCGCAGGCCCTCGCTGAACTGGCGGGCGAGACGACCATTGTAAGCATGCTGAAATAGACAGGTAGGGACGGTGGGTATAGCATGCGGCTGTTCCACCATATCGATTTTTCGAAAGGGGACGGTCTGTCGGCAGGTATGGGGGCTGCTAAGATAGATCGGGAACATATATAGATCAGGGCGCAATGTGGGCGCGCCGGACTCATTTCAGTACGTTTCATAACACGGAGATATATCATGGGTAATCCAGTAGTGCATTTCGAAATCGGCTGTAAGAACAGCGAAAAAACTCAGGCGTTCTACAGCAAACTCTTCGACTGGGATGTCACCGAACACGGCCCGGCCGCTATGATCAGCACGGGAAGCAGATGTAGGCATCGGCGGTCATATATCAACCCTTGGCCATGAAACCCACAACTACGTGCTGTTTTATGTCGGGGTGGATGATCTGGAGGCCTCTACAGAGAAGGCGAAGGCCTTAGGCGCCGAAGTCGTCCTGCCGCCGACCGAAGTACCCGGTATGGGCAGCTTCGCATGGCTGAAGGATCTTGAGGGCACCATCTTTGGCCTTTGGAAAGCGGCCGAAGAAGCCTGATCTCCGAGCTTGTTTGTTACTTTAACTGAGGTTTGTAACTTACTGCCCTGCTTTATACTACAGGGCTATATTCATGATTGGCCGGCACAGAAATATGTGGGATGATATGTATTGAAGGCCCCCATTATGGAACGGCCTCGTCAATACAGCATAGCTCAACCCGGACATCATGACGTAAGAGCAGATCGAACCACAAGGTCTGGGCGACAGAAACTTTGTCGCCCGGGCCCTTGACTTCGCTGACCAGCAAACCGTTGGCCGCGTCGAAGAGCACCAGGTCGGGGAATCCTCTCCCCCACCCGTTCGCATCCGTCATGAACACTTCAAGACAGGGTGCCAGGCTTGCTCCGGGCCATGCCTCAATCGTCCGGGCAACTACATCTGCTGAGATGCCGGACCAGGAAAACAACGGGTTGGCGATGCCTTCCTTTTGAGACAAATTTTCCAACGCCCGTGTTCTATGGTCTTCCTGTCTGATCTCCTCCAACCGCGCCTGTATGGCTGTCTCGCGCCGCCGGTAAAAGCCACCGCCGCCCCAGTCGAGCGGGCCGGCTTGAAACCCATGGAGAAAGGCCCCCGGCTGCGCCATGAATATAATATCCCAGAAGCAGACGGCCGCCAACGCGCCCGGCAAGGCGTTTTCCACATGCGCCCCGGTTATGCCCGCAGCGCCGTATCGCTGCAGCGCGATGTGTTCTACGTATTCATGGGTATCGCCGTCTCCAACAAAACGGTTACGGGCGCCGCGATCCGTAGGAAGCCGCACTGCCTTGAAATGGATCTCCCGAGGCGACATCAGCCGGGGTGCCGGCGGGGCGTAGGCCCCGGTGCGGCGGGCGAGACGCGCCCGTCTTTTCATGAGGTCATAACGCAGATTCGGATCGGATGTCGTCGTCAGTGATTCGTCGGCCATCTGTCGTGCCCGTGACGGGAAGCCCGCTTTCTCCAGATCAATCAGGAGCCGCAGGAGCGCCTGGTTTCGCATATCATCCGGAATGGGGCAGTCGAGAAGACCTTCGTATACGGCAGCGGCCGATTCATATTCCCCTTCTCGCTCAAGCCCTGTGGCTGCGGCCTGTACCAGCATCGCCAGCGGCCGTGTGAGCAGGGCAAGGCCTCGGTCGCTGCACCTATCGAATGGATGCGTCTGGAGAAGATCCAGCGCTTTATCGCCAGCCGTAGAGACGGCTTCGGCATCGCCCGCTTCATGTGCGTTAAAAACCTCATTTCGCCAATCCGCCCATGTCAGACATAGGACGGCGTCCTCACGGCGGCTGAACAGGCGTTTCGGGGAAAGCTTAACCGTCTCGTAACGCTGATTGCCGATGTCTCGAATGACGAAGTCAGACAGATCCTGCCGCCGGTTGGCGAAGAAAAGCATCATGACTCGATGATACAGCTCGCGGTCGGTTATCCGGACAAAATCGTCTATAGATGCCAGTCGTCCACCGTCTATAGATGCAGCTACATCCCGTTGCAGGTCACCCACCCGGCCCTCAGGGCGAATGCCCGCCTCCTGTAACAGTATACGACACTCGCCGACACGGAGACACGCGGCAATATCGGGGCGTCCCGCCTCCGAACCATCATAGATTTCCAGGAGCCCCTGGGCCGTCAGAGACCGACATAGATCGGGGGTATCAGGAATCTCCTCATAAGTCAATGCGGCTGTCCGATGCCAGCCGGGGCGACGGGTAAAGAGACGGACAATAAGACGACGTTCCAATACCAATGCCTCGCCAAACAGCGCCAGACGATGTATTTCATCCTTGTCGAAGAGCTTCCTGTCGCGTTGAAGCACCGTTTTCAAGGCCAGTTCGAAATTGTCCAGATAATAGCCGACCGGCAGCCGTGGTTCGGCGGGAACTGCGACGTCGTCTGTGGGGATCATCCTGGGTCACCTCTTGAAGCACAGTATATCGAACGATATGGATCATATTCTCCCACAGGGTATATATATCATAATGAATACACCATAACCAAAATAAATCAATCCGTCATGGTGCCCCTATGTTACGATTAGACCATAATCCCGGACCGGGCGACAGTGGCTTAAATCACCGACGCATACTATGTATGGGTGTCTTCGGTAAAACATATACCATATGTCGTTTATTTGGATAACAGACAACACAGGTGAGGATTGCCGTTTTTGGCCTCAAATAGCCGGAAAGGGTTTATTTACACCTCGCGATTCGTACATTTGAGAGCATAAATAAAGCCCCTTCTATCCATGCTTATCGCACAGAATACGCTGGCCGTTCCGATCTCGATACGATGGAGGAATCGAAGGTCATTTCGACCGGGGTGCGGCTCATGATACGGACCTGACCCCAGCCCCAATGAATCTGAAGGAGACCACTTCCTATGTTCCGCCACTGGCTCATCATAACTTTACGCTATCTGCGTAAGGATGCGCGCCATAGTATGATCAACTTGCTCGGATTGACCCTGGGATTGACCGGAGCAATGCTGATCACCTTCTATATCCATCATGGGTGGCGCTACGACCGTCATCACGAGGCTGTGAAGGCCGGTCGGACCGAAGCCGCCGCCGTTTTGCTTCAGGCAGGTGCAGATCCTCATATATGCAACCGAAAAGGGGTGTCTCCTGGCGTAGCGGCCACACGCCTGAGGGGCGCCGCCGCAGAGAAAATGGCGGGGGTGTTCAATGTGGTGGGTGCCTGAATTATAAATTATATAAACAGATCTGTTTATATAATTCGTACTGTAGCTTTGATAATATGAAACCATCGGCGCCGATATAGACGCCAAGGGGACATGTGACTGGTCTCCGTTGCATATGGCGTGTCAGAAGCGTTATGTTAATTGGATGAAGGTATTGATTGGTGCGGGGGCGAATGGCCCTGGCCGTGCCAGCGAGGGAAGGACCCCGCTGGCGTATGCAAAGGAAAAGGTGGACGCGGATACCTATGTGCAGCTGATGTCCGTTTTTCTTGATTGATATGAATGAGAATCAAGCAAAGGCCTCAAACATATTTATACGAATGGACCGTGCCTTACGGGCCTTGCGGGAGATAAACCCCTTACGCTCTAAACCCCGGCAATGATCACCGGCCGTACGTCTTGACATCTGAAAATGATGGCCTATCTCTTCCAGTGTAGGCGTAAAGCCTTTTCTATGCCGAAACCAGATTAAGTAAATCAATACGCTTCTTTCTTTGCCTGCAATGACAGTCATAAAGCCCTCCTGATTGATGGTGGCAGTACACACACGTATACTATTCAGGTGTTGAGTTGTTGTCAAGGGGTAAGTATAAAGACTTTCGTTAGCCGGTCGGATATAATGGGCACTTGACAAGGTGCGCAGGCAGTCTACAATGGGTTTAAAGGTTGATCCGACTTGTCCGACTTCTTCAGGAAAATTAGTGCAATGGACCATGATCTCCATCCAACGAAGGACTGCCTGCCCATCGAAGAAATTAGCGAGTATATCGGTACGCCGCTGCACTTGGGTGAAGCCCATTTCATAGGGATAGGCGAGCATTTGAAGGTCTGCAATTCGTGCCAGTATATCGTAGCATGGTCGTCTACATAAACGGATTTGAAAACGGGGAACTGACGACCTGATCCCGGCGCTTATACGGATCAGGCCTACGAGAAGAAATATGGGGGCCTTTCCGTTTTGACGAATAGGTAAGCGTCTATCCGGCCATGGGGCCTTCAGCCCAGAAAACACGATCAGGGTATCTCTCAAGATGAACAGTACATCGCGATCGCTTGCCTTCCCCAAGGATCGGACGGCAGTTTGTCTCCACGGCAGAACCGCAGGCTATCCGTACGACTTTCACGGCCGCTTCAAGCGAGAAGGCGCCGTCCTGGCGGACACTGACAATCCGGGTTGGCGTATCATCGCTGAGGCCAGGGGGACTGTTGTTGTGCCTCCCGGCACCATAACGCTCCTTGAAATACTTCCCGATGCGGCCCGTGACCTCTCCTTCCTGCAGTCGATTAAATCGGAGGATCTCGATGGTCTATGGCTCGGCAATACCTTTGTCAACGACGATGGCCTCGACCATATCGCGCACCTGATCGGCCTCGAATGGCTCGACATCCAGAATAACGGCGCCATTACAGACGGCGGCCTCACCCGTCTGCATGCCCTCACAGCCCTTCGACATCTCGGATTGCACTGGACCAGGATATCGGATACGGGCCTCGACAACCTGCCGGATCTGTCTCATCTGACTTATCTCGACATCTGGGGATGTCGCGTATCTTCCGAAGCCCCCATACGATTTGAAAACCGACATCCCGACTGCCGGATACGTACGGAGTAACCTTGAAGCTGTTGCCCCCGTTCAGGTCCGTCTGAAGAATAGCTTATGAACATCAAAAATCGAGCGCGTAGCCACCATGCGGGATCTGTATCGCCGGGAAGCGACCTGCCAGATCATTCATGATTCCGCCCGGCCGCACGAACGGATGAGAGTACGGAGGAGAACGAGTGGGTTCTTGAAGCGGAAGGGACCGTCGTAGCCAAAGGCAGCTTCCTGTGTCACTATAATCCGCCCTATGGCGATATATATATGGAAACGGCGGAGACAAAAAGACGGCAGGGATACGGCAGTTATTTGGTGCAGGAGCTCAAAGGGGTGTGCCGCGAAGCAGGTCGACAGCCGGCGGCGCGATGCGATCCCGATAATTGGATTTCACGAATGACATTGGAAAAAGCAGGCCTTCTGCCCTGTGGCCGCCGCATCGCAGGGGCCGTCGTAGATCGACGGCAACCGCAAACCGGAAGAGGGGGACCGTAAACGCCGCATTATTTGCTGTCACGCTTTGGCCTGCCTCGTCGCTTCGGCGTTTTGGATGCCGCCGCAGGGTTGGCTGAACGAGACTTCGCGGCACGTCCTCCCCCTGATGACCTGTCCCTTTCTTTTTTATGGGGTGTTAGAGAGGGTTTGACAGGCTGACCGCCATCCGGATGTGCCGCGCGTTTTTTCAATGAACCCGTTCCCGAGGTCGGCGTTGCATGAGTTGGTGGAAAGCTTTCGGGCAGACCCGCCGGCTTTGAAATAACAGGGGGCTTGGCCGGCGATATAATAAGCCCGACCAGGACAAGAAGGCAGACGAGCAACGTCAGAAGCGTCGGCCAGTTCCACACGGCTCGATCGATGGTCAACAAACCCGGCATGAGTGACAAGGCGGTCAAAAACGCCATGATCCATATCAGGCAGATCACGGCACTCACTGGCCAGCCCCACCCCCGTACGATAGATCGTGTCTTTCGTCGTGTCGTTCATCTTTCACCTGATTAGACTGGCCCTGTTTTTGGACGCTTTCTTTTAATATTAAACCGACGGGCGTTATTTATGACCATACAACAAGAGATAGTATTCAAGTGCAAGGCGCAACTCAATTTTGATGCCCTTACACAGGCAGAACAGTTCAGCAGCCTGACGGGTAGTACGGCAGAGATGGACATGGAACCGGGAGGCACGTTTTCCTGCTTTGACGGCATGATATCCGGCATGAACATTGAAAGCATATCCGGCAAAAGACTCGTACAGGCATGGCGGGTCGGCAGCTGGGATCCCGGGGTTTATTCATTGGTCAAATTTGAACTTGAAGAAATAAATGCCCTGGAGACCAAGCTGATATTCGATCATACCGGCTTTCCCGAGGAACACAGAGTGCATCTTGAGCAAGGCTGGCATGACAGATATTGGGATCCAATCAAGAAGTATTTACATGCGTAGAACGGCTTGTTATCGTGACGCCCGACGTTGAATCGGAGCACCCAGATCACGCAGAATGGCCGCCTCGGGGCGTGAGCGTCAGCATCTCGTCGAAAAAGTGATCCCTACCCTTATAAATGCAATCCATAACCAGGTCATTATGCGCCGGATTTACCTGGATATGCGCTCTGGTCGACAGATCTGGACCCAGTTTCATTAATTCCCGAAAAACAGGAAACCCCGTGCCGCTGTTGGTCCCGATAGCGTGATACAAAGGCGTGTGCCCTCCAACACCGTTGACCCCGACCTGTGCCGGCGCATTTAAATCGGCGTGGCGGCTCAAAAGCAGCTCGATGGCGGCCGGCTCCTGATATTCTACGGCCACATGAAGCAAGGTGGCGCCGCGAAGCGTCAGATGGTTGCCGTAGTCCAGATTAATGTGACCGATGGACCAAAGCCAGGGCAGCAGAAAGAATGGTCCGCAGGGCGGAGACGTCCGCGGTTACGATGATATCACCCAGGGGATGGGGGGCGCCAGACGTCCGCGCGGTTTTTCCGTCATGGCTTTTCCTGTGACTGGTAAAAACGTGTATGACCTTGTACTTCAATACCTTGGGAGTGATATATTAAGCGATACTCAAAGTCCGAGGGGGTATGGAAAAATCCGGGGCACCGAGCATACGGACGTCATGGTCCGGGCAGCAGATTTTCATATTCGGCTTCAAGTCCCGTATGCCGCTTCCAGAAAGCCCGGGGTTCACAGTTGGAAAGAACATCCTTTAGAATGTCGAGATGGGTGTGCCAGCCACCGCATACGCTGACCTGTTCGTCTCGGGTCTTGAGCCCTCTATGGATCAGCGTCAGCAACACCTTGCCGTCCTGTGTCTCGAGTTCATAACAGACCTCAGACGACGCCCCGTCGAAATCCCATGTATGACTAAAAAGGTGCGGCGGATCGCAAACCGTGACCGTTTCGCTGAAGGACATCCTTTCCGGCATGTCCCGATATTTCTCCGGCGGCGGATCATCCGGATTTTCGGAGAGGCCGCTGTTGTAAAACTGCATCTCCATACGTCCGCCGACATGCAGTTCCGCATCGCCTGAACACAGCCGCGGCCCCGTTGGTCCGATTCCGTGAGGAAGGCCCACATCCGCTCAATAGAGCCCGGCAACAGTCGCTTGAAGCGCACCGTGTCCGGCGCGATATGCACACCGTAGTTATACATCGATCAACCTCCTTGGTCAGACCGGCTTATCTCGAAATGATAGGCAATTTTTCTGATCCATCGCCAGGGCCATAAATGGGTACCCTGTTCTTAAATATAGGTTTATGTTCTGTAAAATAAATACTTAAATAACTGAGCCTTGATTATTGTCGCATATCTGACAGGCATTGCCGATCAGTGCCGGTGGCTATATATTACAACATCCGTCCGGCATGCCGTGACATGCCGGACGCGCAGCTCTAAGCGTGCAACCGTACCTGTAATCGCAACCATTTGATGTGCTGAACGTCATGAACCGATTCGACCGTAAATTCGGAGCAGATCTTATTGCCGGGCTGCCCACGACGCCGGCTGTTTATCTCTTCAAGGACGGCGAGGGCGCGGTTATCTATGTGGGCAAGGCCAAGAACATCCGGCGACGCCTCGGGAACTACCGGAACGCGTCCCGACGCAAAATCCATCGCAAGATGCGTCTGCTGGTGCAGACGGCGGCGACCATAGAGGTGATCCTTCAGCCGTCCGAACGGGACGCCCTGATCCTAGAGAATACGTTGATCCGCCAACAGCGGCCCCGTTTTAATGACGACGGCACCTGGACCTTCCTCTACCCTGCCATCGGTCTAGGGGAGCACAGCAAACAGACGCTTCTATGCTTCACCACCGACCTATCGTCCTGGTCCGGGCTCGATCTCCAGTGGTACGGCGTATTTCGCTCGCGTATTCGGACGAAAAATGCCTTCGACGCCTTTCTGTATCTTCTCGGCCAGATCGGCCATCTTGAACGGTCTGCCCACCTGCCGCCCCATACACGCCCGCGCGGATCTCGCCTGGTCGGCTTTCGTCGCGTGTCGGACGACACCGTGACGGTCTTACGCCGTTTTCTCTCCGGAGAGCCCCGCCAGGTGCTGGTTCCGCTGATACATCAGCTTCTGGAGAAACCAGGCGCACGCCAAGCCGCCGCTGACGTTGATGGACACCTGAAGACCCTGACGGACTTTCATAGCCGGCATCTGATTCCTTTGCGGAAAGCCCTTCGGAAGACTGGAAGGCCCGGTACGTTCATCACGCAGGAAGAACGCGATGCCCTCTTTCTCGAAACCGATGCCCGATGGTCCTCCGAGGCGGCGCCATGAAGTCTGCCGGACGATAAGGGGGTATGACGACGAAAAGTACAAAATCCTTGCGATTGGGCTGTAAGTTCTTCAGCACAATGGCATACACCTATTTATTCAAGGATCAGATCTTCCGTGATCGGTTGCGGCGTCTGGTCAAACCGCAATTCATACTGCCCGAACCGGTTGATATGTTCCGTTTTATAGGGTGATAGGCGTGCAAGGATCTCCGGCGTGATGGGGTGGCCCTCATCGACCAGATTCCGGAGAAAGCCGAGCCAGGGACTGATCGTCTATTCTGATCGGGGCGTACAGTATACCAGTACCTCCTTTCGAGAAAAACTCATCGCTGCCGGTGCCAGACAGGGCATGGGACGTAAAGGAAACTGTTATGATAATGCTTGCTGTGAATCCTTTTTCCATACCCTTAAAACAAAAGAGGTCTATTTTAACAGATATCACACGCGGGCAGAAGCCAGATCGTCGATCTTCGAATACATAGAAGGCAGGTACAATATTAAACGACGGCATTCGACCTTGGGCTATAAAGCCCCCAGTCAATTTGAATTGTTAAAACGTGCTTCATAACCTGTACGTTTTTTCGGGGTAAGATCAGCTTTAAAATGCACTCGTTACCGACCAGGCGTTGCCGAGTGGGTATACGAAAATGTAATTGCCGTAACGCCTATTATACATGGTGGAAAATCCCTTGTATTGCCTCTTCAGGAATTGAAAAGCCAGCCCCTCAAGTTATCTGCAGGACATGCCGACCTATCCAATATATATATATTCTAACCCTCGTGGTTCGTATTCATATGTTGAGGCATGTCCTTATGAAATTATCATGGCATCTGTATTTGCTTCTCCCGATATTGTGCCTGTCCCCTGTTAATATCCACGCTCAAATTCAAGATAATATCCATATTAACGGCTATATGAGTATGGAATTTGAAAAACAGCTTGGAGATGATGGGAAGGGTGATAAAAATGCTTCATTTGATGCATATCTAATCGATCTTGTTTGGAATATAAACGCGACAGATAGATTAAGAATCGCTACAGATATGACCTGGTAGCATGGGGCTGCTTCGGAAGATGATCGGGGCAATGTCGCGATAGAATATGCTTTTGCAGAATATACCGTCCACGATTGGCTACGCTTTCGTGCCGGAAAAATGTTTACTTACTTTGGTATTTATAACGAGATACATACAGCAAAACCTGTATTTTTAACGGTAAAAGAACCACATAGTACCAATAAGAATCAGAAATTCGGAAGTAACATCCGTTTTTATCCCAGATGGATTGCAGGCGTGGCGGTCCTCGGAAACGGGAGCGTTAACAACACCGCATTCAATTATGTTTTACAGGTGGCAAACGGAGAACAGGAAAATACAAATTCTTTTGAAAAAGATGATAATACTGAAAAAGCGGTGCTCGGTCGATTACGATTGACCCCTTTAAACGATGTATCCATCGGACTATCATTTTACAGGGACAGGTTAAGCGAATTAGATCCGACCGGGACGGATACAGGCAAACGCACCAGTCTATTCAGCTATGGCGGCCATGTAGAGTGGAAGCCCGGAAATTGGGGGTTTGAATTTGAATATGTAGCCGGCTTTGTAAATCCATCCTTTGCGAATAAAAAATCCCGTCATGGCTTGACGTTTATGAGCTCTTATGCATTTCTTGACGATTATACGCCTTACCTGCGTTACGAATTCCTTGATCCGGACAAAAGTGCAGGTGATGATCGAGCCCACTTATATATTTATGGTATAAACGTTCAACTGGATACCGGATTATATTTGAAAGCTGAAATGAACTCGTTTTTTTCCGGTAAGAATAACGGACATTTTTCAGGAACAAATCATACTGAATTCAAGGCTGCTCTTGCCATCGGTTTTTAGAGGGATTATGATGACATATATTAAAATCAGCCTGCTCATCATGGCTTTCAATGGCTTGTCGACCCCGTTTCTCATGGCAGACGACCAGCAGAATGCCGTGATCATTGTAAATAAGAACTCAACCATGGGTTCTATTTCTATCGATGATCTGCAGGAAATATATATGGGAAATAAGAAGTTGTTGAATGGTTTAAAAATTCAACCTTGTATGTTGAATATAAAGTCTAAACTCAGTAAAGAGTTTATTGAGGACATTATTAAAATGTCCCCGAGTAAATTTAAAAAATATTGGCTGAAGAGGATCTTTTCCGGTTACGGCGTGGGGCCGACCTCATTGAGATCAGTTGAAGAAGTTATTAAATTCGTATCTCAGCATGAAGGGGGCATTGGATTTATTCCGGAACAGATGAAGGCCTCTTTGGGTGAATGCAAAATATTGAGAATCGATTTAAAGGATGATTTTTAGAAAAATATCGAGATTTTGAATCAGTCTGTACAAGTATGCTACACGGCAAATTTGTCGTGTGATGCTGCATGGGTTTTTAGAATGTTTACCTATCTAAAAAACCTTTCATTAAAAATAAAACTTCTCAGCAGTTTTATTTTTACACTCCTCTTAATATCCACTTTTATCTTTACATATTATCCTCTGAAACAAAAAGAACAGGCTATTCGTACTTTAGAAAACAAAGTACAGAGTATGGCTGAAATGGTAGCCCTGGGCGTTGGCATCGGATTGCAGTCTGCGGAATTTACAGCGGTTTCCGAAGCCTTAAATTGGGCCAAACGGGATAGTAGTCTTAGCTTTGTCGTTTTGATTGATACCGATAACGAGGAGATTGCCGAATATAATCCGAATAATTTGAAAATGGATTATGCCGACCTGTTAAATAAAGGAACGATATTTGATGAGTGGGATATGTTGACTTCTGTCGTAGCCATTCAATATCAGGGTACCGATTACGGTCACTTAATCTTAGGGTACTCCCTGGATGAATTACAGCATACGATCTATGAAAACAGGATCACCACTTTATATATCAGTTTAGGTATACTTCTATTAGGGATTTTCATATCCCTTGTATTTGGTAATATGATCACGAAGCCGCTCATTGAACTCCGAACAGCAGCGGAAGAAGTTTTTAAAGGGAATTATAATGTTCACATTCAAACCTCTACCGCCGATGAACTGGGCATTTTAGCCAAATCGTTTAATGAAATGATTAGTAAGATCAAGAAGGCCATTGAACAGTTAGAGGAGAAGTCGTCTGAATTGTTAAAAGCAAAGGAACATGCAGATGTCGCAAATCGGGCTAAAAGTGAGTTTTTAGCCAATATGAGTCATGAAATACGCACGCCCATGAATGGGGTCATCGGCATGACGGGCCTGTTGCTCGATACGGATTTGGATCAAGAACAAAGAGAATATACCGAGACGATTCGCCATAGCGGAGATTCTCTACTGACAGTCATCAATGATATTTTAGATTTCTCCAAAATTGAGGCGGAGAAACTCACAATCGAACCGCTGGGGTTCGACCTGCAGGCCATGATCAAAGATCTGGCGGATTCCCTGGCCAGCGCCGCGGATGAGAAAAAGATAGACCTTGTCGTTCGGCATGTGCCGGGCGTACCGACCCGTGTGATCGGCGATCCCGGACACATCCGTCAGGTCCTGACAAATCTGGTCGCCAATGCGATCAAGTTCACCGCCGAAGGACATGTGTTGATCAACATAGACGCCGAAGAACAGACGTGCGATATGGTGCGCCTCAGGGCATCCGTTGAGGATTCCGGCATCGGCATCCCACAGGAACGTCTCGAACATATCTTCGGCAAATTTACCCAGGCGGATACTTCGACCACCCGGCAGTTTGGCGGCACCGGCCTGGGATTGGCGATCTGCAAGCAACGGGTGGAACTGATGGACGGCACCATCAAGGTGACGAGCCGACCGGGTGAAGGATCGATTTTTACATTCACTCTGCCGCTGCCGCTGGATACGGAAACTGGTCCGCAGCCGATACTGCCCGACACCGATCTGGCAGGTCTCCGGGTGCTCATTGTCGACGACAACGAAGTCAACCGGCGGGTCCTGCGCGAACAACTGACGAATTGGAAGATCCATACCGATAGCGTCAAATCCGGTGATGCTGCGCTGGCGGCGCTTCGAAAGGCGCATTCGGATGGCATACCCTACGATATTGCCATCCTGGATTACCAGATGCCGGAGATGGATGGTGAAAGTCTCGGACGCGCCATCAAGCGAGATCCGACCATCAATGAGACCGCTCTGATCATGCTCACTTCTGTCGGTCATCGAGGCGAAGCGCCCCGGTTAGCCGCAATTGAATTTGACGCCTATCTGGTCAAGCCGGTGCGTCAATCCCATCTCATGGATACCCTTGCCACCGTCTGGGCCATGGAAATGCAGGATGCCGGCGTTCCCATTGCGATGTACCACACGATCGCCGAGCGGCGCGCGCAGCGTCCCGGTATGTCCGTTGCTCCCCAACACCGCTTCAGCAGCGCCCGGGTGCTGGTCGCAGAGAACAATGTAATCAACCAGCGGGTGGCCGTACGAATGCTGGAAAAAATAGGCTGCCGGGTGGACGTCGCCGCCAACGGTCGGGAAGCCACCGAAATGGTGGAGATACTGCCCTATGATGTAATTTTTATGGACTGCCAGATGCCCGAAATGGATGGATACGAGGCTACAGCCGCTATTCGAAGCCGAACGGAAACCATTTGTAAATTGCCGATTATCGCTATGACGGCCAACGTCCTGAAGGGAGAACGAGAAGGCTGTCTGGAAGCCGGAATGGACGACTATATCAGCAAGCCGGTCACATTACAGGACTTTGATACCATGCTCCAACGCTGGGTTCCGGCCGCTGAGACATCGTCTATTGCCACGGAATCAAAGGACACGATTGACGAAATATCATCACCGATTGCCCCGCCCGTCGCTCAGGAGAGGCCTGTTATGACCCAGGACAACACGCAGGAAGAGACCTTTGCGCTTGACCCTGATGTGATCGCATCACTTCGGGGTCTGGATGAGAACGGGACGTTCCTATCCGATCTCCTCGAGCAATTCCGGCCTGGCGTATACATAAACCTCGCCGTAGCGCGCCAGGCAATAGAAACCGGGAATATGGGTGCTTTGATGGCGGAGGTACATAGCCTCAAAGGCACCAGCAGTACCGTTGGGGCGTACAGGATGGCCGAACTTTGTCGGAAGATAGAGACAACTGCCGTCCCCCAACAAGGAGAGACCGGGTTGTCGGATGTGATCGATCAAATTCAACAGGGCCCAACAGGTAATTGACGCCCTATTGGAGGGTAATGTCTCATGAAGATTCTCATTGCCGAAGATAACGCCCTATCTCGCCTCATCCTCAGATCTGCACTCAAAAAATCGGGTATGAGGATGTGGTCGAAACTGAGAATGGTCGGGAGGCCTGGAGCGTATTTCAACAGAATAAAATCTCGATATTGATTTCAGACTGGATGATGCCCGATATTAATGGTCTGGAATTGTGCCGCCGGATTCGTTCGGAAGACAGGACCCGATAGGGGTCAGCTCACGAAACGGATTACAAAGCACGTTAAGCCCTTGATGTGCGGGAAATACAATCCTTCTAAAAAGGCCTCTTGCCTCGCGTCCTGAGCCAGATGAAAATCACCGAGCAGAAAATAGGCGTACCCGAACGCCATCCCCTGAAAACGCTCGACCAGTTCGCCGTACGCCTGGACGTCTCCGCTTTGGCATTTAATAACAAGGTCGGTGAAGCTCATCATATTCTCTTTCCTCGCCATAGACCCTTTTTACGGAAAAAAGTGTAAAATAATTTGAACGGAAGTGAAGTTAATGCCGGCAGTCGTCGCGTTATGTTACGATTGAAGAGGATTTTTAATAGGTGCACCATAGGTATACCCCTACCAATGGTATAACACGTTCAAGTCTTTGATGACAAGTCGATTATGAAATACGTACCTATGTTCAGATAGAGGTGCTTTTCCGTTTAGCCGCCTGCGAACCGCCACGGACGCCTGAGCGAAAAATAATCTCATATCCGTAATTCGAGGACCTGCTGGCAAAGGTACGTATTGTGTCATGATGACAACTTTATCCGGCTATGCGACCAGGGCTGAACAAGATATCCAGGCACTATCCATGAGGATCGGCCCCGTGCGCCACGAGGAGTTCGGCAATCGTTGTGTGGCCCTGCTTCATGGCAGATCGAAGGGCCTCCGCAAGATCGTCCGCGCCCTGTTCCAGAAGATAGCGTACAATTTCCGTCTTGCCGTTGAAGCTGGCAAAATCCAGGGGCGTGGCGTTGTACCGCCCGTGCCTTATACTCAGATCGGCCCCATGCGCTACGAGAAACTGGACCATGGCTGGCCGATCCCATAGGATGGCATCGTGGAGGGCAGTTACAATATTCAGTATCACTTTGTCTGGATACCGAAATATAGAAAACTCATCTTAGAGGATGAAATCCATCGTGTGTTGGAAAAAATGCTGCATGAGATCTGTGAACGATATGATTTTATCATAGAAGAGTTGGCCATAACTAAAGACCATGTGCATGTGTTCTTGTCTGCACCCCCTCGCTATTCGCCCAGCAAGATTGTCGGGATTCTGAAGCGTATCATCGCCAAACAGTTGTTTGCACGATTTCCCTCATGAAACAGCAGCTTGGGGGGGGGCATCTCTGGTCTCGAGGTTACTATGTCGGTACCTCCGGTGATAAAGTGACGAACGAGATCATCATGCGATATATTCGTTATCAGAGGGATGAAGAAAGGCCCTCTAAAGAGCAGATGGATTTGTTTTAATCAGGAAGCCCCCGCGCTTGAGCGGGGGAGACTTCACTCATTCTTTTGCAGATAGGCTTTCAAACGCTCGCCAAGGAAATACCGCCAACCCGCCAGCCCGCTTTCCCTTTTGAACTCCGGGATATCGTCGGGGAAATCCTTGAGGACGATATGGGTCAGTCTCAGCCTGGTGCCGTCGCCCTCCTTGAACAATTCAAACGTCACAATCCCGTCGCCGGGGTAATTCTCGTATTGTCAGTCGTAGGCGATCTTTTCCAGAGGCACCACCTCGGTCACCGTCCACAGGTGAGGAAACACTCTGCCTTCATTGAATACGGTAAACTGTGTTTCAAATCCCACTTCGGGCTTAAAGCCGGGTATATTATCGAAATACCATTGACGCATCTCGTCGATATCGGTGATAGCGCTCCAGACGGCTTCGATGGACGCGGCGAACCACTGGTCCACGACAATCGGAGCTTCGTCGATTCTCATGCTGTCCTCCTCATGGGCGTGTGATGACGGCGATGACAGACGCCCGGCTTTTTCGGGGCGCCCGCCGCTTCACATTCATATGTAAAAGCGGAAAATGGAAATGACAAATAAATAAATGTCTGCAAGGATAACGTCGAAACCGGTTGGTGCAGTGATCAGGGGGACGTATCTTCCGTAAAAATGATCCGAATTCGACTCGGACAGACGGTAACCAACATATCGAAAGCCCCGCGCCCGGGAGGAGTTGTCCACGTGCACTTTTTTAAGTCTTATGTCGGCGGGGGCGTCTTCATAGCTTCTTTGAAGATGGTTTTGGCCTTTACTGTTCGGCCCAATGCTCTTTTAACAGCCGCAGCGCGGTTTGCTTTGGAAATATCACCTCATGAAATGCACGGCCGGCACGACAGGGCACTTCGCCTAACCGTTCCTCGACCAGAGAAAGCGATGAAGCCTCCCACGCGCCGACGGGCAGGTGGTACGGTATCAACCTGGCGAAATCTACCATCTGGCCCGTGACGGAGCGATCCCGGGTACGTCCTACGCATACCGTGTCCATGGCAGCCCTCTCGACGTCGATCCGGGCCTGGTCTGCACCAAGCCGCCGCAGTCGCTCGACGACCATACCGGCGAACCGGACGGGCAATGACTTGACATCACGGGCCGGGGCAAGCATGACCAGCCGCGAGTTAGCACTCACAAACAGCAGTAATGGCTGCGGATCGACCACCAGGCGATTCACATACCAATCGCCCAGCGCGGTGTCGGAGACCTCGTCATCGGCCCCGGACGGCGGCAGCACTTTCAAAACCTTTAGCGTAGCCCTTAACACCACCATGAATGAATCTCCTTACTTATCGCCGAACAGCATCTGTATGCCATTCGCATGATACAGGCCGGCATCATCCTTATCTCTATCTCGTTTTATAATAATAGCATAGGCCGTGAATAGTATACGAAAAAAGTCCCATGGGTATAGCAACCAATTGGCATAGCGAACCTCTTTGGCACGGTGGAACAAGTAAGGTGTTTTACCTCCGGATAGTCAAAAATAACCGCGCTCGCGGCCCTGCTTGCATCTTTTGGCTGCGGAGCAAATTGAAGACGCCATGTGAGAAGATAGAATCTCTGAGTTTAATTTAGTATCTGAAGCGCAGTTAGAAAGGAGGCCCGGAATCGGGATCAAAGCGGAAACATCCTTTTCATTGAAGGATCAACTTTTCAACGAGAACACCGTCGCACAGCTCGCAGACGGCCTTGAGCGCGCCTGTTCCACCTTCAATCGATCCGGATTCGAGGGTGCCGTCAACAAAGGCCTCGAGGCGCGGGAACTGAAAAAACGGATTGAGTGGATCGTATTGATGCTGGCCGACTATCTCCCGGCGGACTTTGCCGAAACGCTCGACATCCTGGAAAGGGCCTTGCCGGAACCCCTCGACCCAACAAAAGGGGATGGAGACTTCGGTACATTTATCTGGGTGGTGCCCGGAGAATATGTTGCGAAACACGGATGTACCGATGAACACTTCGCGGCTTCGCTGGCGTTTCTGCGGTCATCCACTAAGCGATTCTCGGCCGAAGGGGCGATACGGCCCTTTCTCCGCGCCTACCCCGAACAGACCATGGCTTTCATGCATGGCTGTGCTGGTGATGGAAATTACCATGTTCGTCGCTTCGCGTCTGAAGGTATTCGTCCGTTCTTGCCATGGGCGGCGCGCGTCGTTCTACCTATCGCAGACATTATGGCGATCCTGGACCGTCTCTATGGCGACCCGACGCGTTATGTCACCCGGTCAGTCGCCAACACCCTCAACGATCTCTCGAAAATTGATGAAGTATCGGTCATTCAGGCACTTAAGCGCTGGCCCCGGGAGAAGAAACAGGTGCCGAAGGAATTGGCATGGATGACCCGTCACGTCTTGCGTACATTGCTCAATCGGACCGACACACGTGTCCTCAACTTACTGGGATATACCACAGAACCGGCCGTCGAGATTCGTAATCTCAGAACTGATGCGCGCGTCGTCGTCGGCGACACCTTCGAATGGCGTTGCGATATCGTCTCCCACGCCGACCAGCGTCTGTTCATTTTCCTGATCATTCACTATCGAAAAGCGAACCACACCCTTGCCCCGAAGGTCTTTCGCGTCAAGGATACGGTCGCGTCCGTTGGAGAAACGATCCGTATCGCAAAACGGTTGTCCTTCCGACCGATTACGACGCGTACCCTCTATCCAGGCGCCCATCGCGCTGAGCTGGTCATAAACGGCAATCTGCTGGAAAATCACCCTTTCGACCTTGTTGAATCGTGACCCATCAGGCGACCTTCCTGAGCTATCGTGGTGTTGGGTTTGAAGAGGCAACGTGCGATTTCTAAGCGATCACTGCTGCTGGCCCTGGCGTAGAGCTACCGGCGTGAGCAGCATTTCTTCAATGAATGCTTCGAATAACGCATGTTTTGTCCAACGCGTTCCATGGGTTATGGATATTTTTCATCGTTGATTGAACAAAGGAGCCTTTTGAATGTTTCGTTTTGTCTGGAGCCATCTGTTCACGGACATTCGACTGCTCATGAAGCATTCTGAAGGCGCTATCTGCGAGATCCCGGCGGTCGTGGTCGCTTCTGTACCTATCACCGGTGCGGTTCCTGACTGAAAGATCGGGACCCCATCATAACGCTCGTAAAGACTACAGCCAGTCATAGTGCCCTTATAGTAAATGCGCCTTGATTCATATTCGTCCTCCTCGGTAAACGAAGGCGTGTTGTTGTTACTGAACCGTACGGTCAAGGGGCTAACGCTTTGTTGGAATGGTTGACAAACATATTTATATACCGCGATTAACAGGTCTTGCCGATCCAAGCTTCGTCTTTGCCCTATCGCCATGACGGCCCTGCGTAAGCGGCGGTGCGAATAAACGGCCCTTCCACTAATGCCCTATTTTTAATACAAACCGCCAAAAAAACCGAAATCGGTACATGCGTAGCACCGTCAGCTTAACGCGATTGATATTGTATATGATCTCATCGATGATTTTCAGTGTCTGTTAATTGCCGAGTTTCGTCTCAACAACGGACTGATGCGATTGTGGTGCTCGCCCGAATCTCACAGCCCCGAAAATGGCAAGCGGCAAGATCAGTAAATTGGCAAGTTCAAACCAGAGGGGATACGGCAGCAGGTACATATTGAAAGCTGCGGCCAAGAGTAGAAGCGAGCCGATCGCAATACCATGTGCGGAATGCCTGCCTGCGCCCAGGCGTGTTGCGATCCAAGTACTCACGAAGGTGGTAACGCCCCATCCGATGACTCCGAGTGCTAAGATCCAATTCGGAAACTTTTTGACATGAGCCGCGACAACTTCCTGGTCGGTTGTATCGGCTCCATCGGGAAAAGGATGGAAAGAGGTGGTGATGAATTCAACGGCAATGATTAGAGCTATCGCGATGATGAGGCTGGCGATAATTGCCCCTATGCTGCGCATCAGTGATTGGATCATACATATGCCTCTTTGTGCTGCACTTCGAACGTTGATACGGAGCGAAAGATACAGATAACACGCCGCGGTTCTGACCACCTAACATAGGGGGATGTATTACTCTATTGCATAACGAAGTCTCCAGGATTGGCAACTTTAGATGCCAATTATATGTATTGTAATCTATGAAATTCCTGATCATGAGGTCGCCCCGCTGTGAAGTAACCTGTTGCGTCGCCATCTCCTTATGCGCTGTGTTTTCTGGTCTGCCCCGCATAAAATTACCCAGGTCTCCACAGGTTGTCTTGGCATCAAGACATGCAGATCTGCCCGTTCATAGATGCTTGAAACGACGGCGTCATTCGATTGGCGTTCGGTGAGTTGATGATTAAAGTGATATGGTCTAAGATAAGACGGACCCGGGGCAGGGCAAGCGAATTATGAAAGGCGGTATATGGGGACTTGGTGCCGCATACCGGAGTTGTTCATCTCTTTTCAAAAGACAAAACCCGAGTCCAAGACACCGGTCCAAACCAACGCTTTTCGATTGACAGGTGCGTTGTCTATGTGTACACTTGTCATGTACACATGTCGTATACACAAAAACGGAGCACTACCATGATTGAAATGAACGTCAGAGAAGCCCGGGGAAATCTCAGCGCCCTCCTTGATCAGGTGGAACAGGGTGAAGAAATCGTCATCACCCGTCGGGGCAGGAAAATAGCCGTGCTGTCCCCGCTGAAAGAGGCCCGGTTACCCTTGACGAGCCTGGTCAACTTCCGCGAAACGGTCCGTACAACGGGCAAGTCTTTGAGCAGGGTTGTGGTCGAGGAACGCGAAGCGGGTCGGTATTGATGTACGTGGATACCAGCGTCCTCGCGGCGTATTATTGCCCCGAACCCCTCAGCGATCAGGCGGAACGGCTGCTTCTTGACATGGATCGGCCAGCCATCAGTCAGTTGACTGCGGTGGAGCTGGCCTCCGCCGTTGCGCGAAAGATGCGCATGGGTGAACTGAGCCGCCTCGACGGCCCCCGCATTCTGGACCTCTTCCGGACCCATGAAGCTCAGGACGCCTATCTGAACCTACCCGTCAGGGCCATCCATTATGCCAGGGCACGGTTGTTTGTCGCTGCGGACGATGTGTCCCTGAGGACGCTCGACGCCCTTCATCTGGCCATCGCCGAGGAGAACGATCTATCTATGCTTACCGCAGACGGTCACCTCGCCGCCGCCGCCGCCCATTTCGGTATTGACGTTCGATTAGCAGTGCCGGGCACGAATTCGAACAACACGCTGTAGTTTCAGTATCTGCAGGACCATATTCTGGAACGTCGTTTTTCATGATACATCTCAGACTGTTCATTGCAATCAGATGACATTGAAGCAGGCGCTCTTTCTTCCGTCAGAATTCAAGAACAAAATCCGATCTTTCCATAAATCTGCTCCGTTCATGTTGTTCCTGGAACGGGAATAGGACTCCTAATTCCTTTCCTACGCCAGCGTAGCCAGGGCATCATGCAATCGTACCATAGCCATCGTATCCAGCTTGCAATAAGTCAAGAGGTCTTGTCGGACGCGGTCGGCCTCTACGCCCGACACTTCCCCTACCGCCATCCGGTAGAACATGGCGGAGGCCTGATCGCCGTTGTTGATGGTCAGATCCCCGTAATTCAGGTCCGGAACGAGGGCGGGCAGCGTTTTCTTAATAGATGTTTGTCCCATGAAGGCTGGATGGCAGACGTGTTCTTTGATGACCTTTTCCAGATCGAAGAGCCGCTCCAGACAAGCGTCCGTTCGAGGTTTTAGATCTGGAAACCGTTGTCCAAGGGCATTCAGTACACTCTTTTCAAAAGACGAGTAGACGATAATGTGCCCTACCGATTCCAGATCGTCCAGCAGCCGCTCGGCCAGTATCCGCCGTTCGTCCGTCTCCGCAGTCGCCAGAAATTCCCTGTGGGTCGTTCCCTCCCCGGGCACCCGGCGAATATGGAGCGAGTACTGCGTCGGCACCTGTTCAAAGGGCGCGGTGTCGTCGAAGAGGGGCAGACACACGCTCACCGTTTCAAAGTCAAGGTAGAAGGCGGGGTACTCGATTTCTTCGAGGGCTACCGAAAGGTTATCGGATGTCCAGAGCACCTGACTCTGCAGCACGTCCACAACCCGCCGTTGCGTTTTCGACAACTTGAAATCCGCCGGTACGTTGCCTACTTCAGCCACATCGCAGGCCCTGAGAGCCTTGAACTTGGCCTCACCCAACCGGGGAATAAGAAATATCGACTGCTCTGATTCCCGACCCAGACAATGTCTTTCAAAAAAGTCACAGCCCCTGCAATCATAGATCATCGTCGGGGCCGGCGCTTCGGCGTGGCCTACCATGGCCGACACCTTGGGCGCATCCTCGGCGAAATGACTGGCATTTTCTAATACCGCAGTCGTGGCCGTCTCTGTTACAAACAAGGTGTCAACCCCGTCTCCCTTTCGATACGTCTTGTCGACGACGGAAAGGCGCGCGTCCGCAACGACAACGCCCGCGCCCTGCAAAACCATGGCCGTATAGGCAGCGTCCGCTATGTATTCTGGTTTAACCCTCGTACTGGATTTAACCTCCTCCAGGATCCATCCGTCATGGGTGCGATGGAGCAGATCCGCCCGCGCGGCGAAGTCGCCCCACAGGAAAGCCCCTTCAAAAAGCGTCGTAGTCGTCTCGTCCTTCATGAGCGATGCGGTCTGTTCAGCCGCTTCGGCCATATGACGCGAAGCCACCAGGATGCCGCTGGGATATCGCTGGCGGGCCATCTCACCAACGATCCTGCCCTGTTCCATCCGTACAGTTGCGCCCGGTGAAATGTGGACGCTGGCAGGCGGATGGGCGATAAGCCAACCCCGCGCGGGACATGCAAGCGCGTGCAGGAAGATGTTTTTGTTTATCATGGTCGATGTCCGTGTGAATTGGCCCTTGAAAACAATTTTATATTGAGTTATAAAGGGTCGGGGCTGCTCGGATGCGAGCGATGGGGGCTGAATATGAAAGCCCTGGATTAAATGCGGAAAATGAGGATTGTCAAAGGCTGTGTACGGAAGCACGAGAGACCTGTGAATCCATCCTGATCCATGCGGCTTCCTTCGAATCCGCCTCATCCGGTATTGTGCCGACGATCGGCTTTCTATAAATATGGTAACGTATAAATGATATGTAGGGCGTACGATTACGAATACATATCCCCAATAGCTCTGTCGTAATTCTCCTGCACATCCTGAATCGTCTCCGTACCGTACTCATCCTCAGTCGTTGCGACAGATGCATGACCGAGCATTTTACTCAAACTCTCTCTCGACCGTGTAGGGTCTTTCTTCCATTGTCGGGCGAAGGTATGACGTAACAGATGACAGCTGATATTCATTTTAGTCGGATCAGGATGTTCAACGGAGGCTACGGCACCGACTTTGGCTACTATCTGGGCCAAAGGTAGCGAGCGTGTCATGTGCCGCAGTATCTCTTGTAGTCCGTTAATAGACAACAAGTTAGAACGAATAGATCCATAGTCTATTTTTCCATCCAAATCTACGGTCATCATTTGTTTGTATTCGCTTTTCGCAATATTTTAACTATCTCTTTATGCCCTGCCTGTTCCGCACAACGGATCGGTGTCGCCCACGGGCCAGCCGCTGAAAGGGGATCGGCCCCGCGCTCAAGAAGCAGGCGAACCACACCTTCATGGCCGCCTGCCGCCGCGTAAGCCAGAGGCGTTCGTCCTTCTATGGCCTCCTGGGCGTCTATATCGGCACCTGCGTCAAGAAGTAAGGCCACGATCTCGGCATGGCCCTGGCCGGCATGATACCAGAGCATGGTCCTGCTCGCCCAATCCCTCCGGTTGACGTCCATGCCCGCCTCGATGATCCGGCGGGCGGCTTCGGGTGCCTCCGGCAAAGATATTATGCCCTCGACGTCCAGCGTGCTGAAGGCGTCGGGATTGCGCTCAAGCAGCAGGTTTACATCCTCTTCGACGCCGTTGTCTATGACCTGTTTTATCATCTCGACATCGAAAGCGGCATCTATATCTGCCTTCAATTTCCGGACTCTTTCTTCGACCTGCGTCATCCATGATATATCCTCCGCGCCGTATGACCGCAGGAGATCCTGCATGGCGCCGCAGTTATCGGGATGATGGTGCGCTACGATAGTCAATGGTATGCCACAAGAATCCACGTATATATTAGGTTCGGCGCCGTGCTCCAGCAGCAGTCGGACGGTATCCAGGTCGTTGCCGGCGGCCGCCTCGAATAGCGCCCGTCCTCCGGTGGTCAGCGCCTCCATCTGATTGGGGTCGGCACCAGCGTCCAGCAGCAGCGATACGATATGCGTATGGCCCTCGCGTGCCGCGAAATGCAGTGGACTGTTACGGGCAGAATCGAGCCGGTTCGCCGCGCCCGGATCATTGGCAAGGATCTCTTTCACCCGTTCCTGATCTCCCAGTGCACAGGCGATGGTCATGAAATAATCGGCGCCGCGGGCAAGCAGATAGCCAGTTACCACCCACGCATTGCATATGGCCCGATCCATCATGCCTTCTTTACCGAACCAGTAGTCGCCGTCTATGGAGAGGTGAAGCGGGGTATCGCCCCCGGCGCGGTAGGCATTGACATCGGCGCCCAGGTCGATAAACCGATCGATGAGCGCCGTCTGTCGTGTCAGCGCCGCCCAGTGGACGGCGTTGGCACCGAATTCGTCGGAGGCGGTAGCCAGATGGGGTTTCGTACTGAGAACCGTGTCTACAGCATGCCGATCACGATTCTTTATCGCGTCGCGGAGTTCACGAAAGTCGCGGTGGTAGTTGTAACGGGTGGTAAGCTCCGTTTCCAGCACCTCCAGCACTTCATCGAATTCCCGCTCCCGAGCGATGTCCAAAAGCGTCTGCCAGGAGGCGTATAGAAAATGGGACAGTCCCGGATCGGCACCCGCCTCCAGCATGATACGCACCAGCTCGGCGTGGCCGTTCCGCACCGCCATATGGACCGGAAATTGGTACCATTTCTGGATGTTGAGCAGGGTCGGATCGGCGTCGATCAGAGACCGCACCAGATCTATATCCCCCACGGCTGCTGCCCGGTACATAGTCCAGGCCTCCCGGCCGTTCACCGTCTTCCCGTAGTGAGACACCGGGCCGTCGAATTCGTCCGGAAGCATCATGATCACATTGTTCTGGAACCTCTGATCCTTCGACGGGGCCTGTTCATGCAAATGGTCTTCCACCATAGTCAGCAACCTTTCTTTGAGTTTTTGTCGGGCTGAATACAAACGGCTTTTTATTGTAGAGACAGGCACGTCCAGAAACCGGGCGATGTTTTATATGGGCATAGCCGCCCATATAAAACATCGAGACCACGGGCCGGACACATTCGATAGATAACGAAACGCCTCTACAAACGCTTCTTGTGCCACATCTTCGGCCAGATGGAAATCCCCCAGAACCGCATAACCGTAACCAACAGCCATATCCTGAAATCGTTGAACAATAATACCGTAGGCGTTCGCATCTCCATTCTGGGCCTTCAGGAATATCGGGCGTAATGTATCCATAAACTCCTGTTCCGGTTGGTTGAGGATCCTCTACATCAATATCCCACTTTTATTGGAAAAGGTTGCTGGAAAAATGATACGAAGTATCAATATCCTTCATGCAGGGAATCGATCCATCGGCTGCGACCTGACCGTCACGAATGCGAAGGGAGAGACCCCGCTGGATGTAGCCAGACGGGAAAACCGCACCGAAGATGTATGCGCCGTGCTGATTGGATGATCTATCGGCATTCGATTGGCCGCCCGGCGGCGAGGCGGCGGCCCCGTGTCAGATAAACGGTATTCGTCTACCTGATCCGGTTGTCTCGCAATAAGATGTACGTTTTATTTTAAGGGATTGATAAAGACAATCCCTTAAACCGGATCGTATACCTGTACATACAACGGCATGCGATCTGTTCTGTAGGGAATAATGGGGGGAAACTGAAGGTTGCAGGGCGACTTTAATACGGCGACATAACCGCCTCAACGAAACCGGAATTTCAATTTGAGATCTATACCGTTTTGCGGACGCGCACTAATTTGGTCCGTGAATGTTTCGATGAATAAAAAGTTAGTCAACTGATATCCAACACGCAGGTTGTATTCTGAAGAGTTAAACAAGCGCGTAAAAGTCACCTGCGCACGTCGGTTGATGCGCTTGCTCAGGGTCACCTGGAGGGGCGATCTGGTTTCATCCCCGCTCTGACTGAGCAGATCACCTTCGATACGCACCTCGTCAAGATGCAGCAGTTTTTCCGCACCGGTGCCACCCACCATGAAAAGCGCTCGGTCGCCCAGGCCCGTGACGGCATCGGTTGCCCCGGCCGTAGTGATCCCCGGCAGCCCGAAGGTCAGGAGCGATATCACCTCCGGTCCGACGAGCGTAGTGGCCGGATTGCTGGACGCGCCAGTCTCAATAGGTATAGCCGTCAACTGTGCCGTCGCCTGGGAAAGAGGGCCCGACATCGCCAGATCCACATCGTACTCCGCATTATAAATATCACTAACCTCCGTCGCGCTGGCCTGTATGGTAATATCTGGATCAAGCTGTTCGAGAGGATACTCCAGGAGGGCATAAAAGCTTTCCAGCGGCGTACGTCTGTTAAACTCTAGACGACCCGTTATTAAATCGAATGTTGTGTCGAGATATTCGATTCTACCGCCTTCCTTTGCCGTAGCATTACCGGTGACCAATGGATTCTGTACCGTATTGGAGAAGGCGACGCCCCCTTCCATCTCAATATCGGCCAGGTCATTTTTAATGACGAGATCCGGGATATCAATTTCTACATCAAGGCGAATACGCTCCAATATCGGATCAGGTTCTTCCGGAGGTCGGATAATCGTATTATCAAAGAGGAAGGTCCCCAGATTCAGCGGGTGCATCACGGTGCCCGTAACAACGAGCGGGTCGTTTACGTTGGCAATCAGCGACTGGTCTCGGTTACCTGTCCAGGACAGGGTCCCATTGACGGTGAGCTTTGAGGAGCCGACCAGTTCAAGTTCCGCCCGGCTCATCGTGGCATGGGTTTCTGTTTCGGAGAACGAGAGATTTTCCAGAAGGGTTCGGCTGTATAGATGGATCTTCCCTTTGCCGGCTTTTATCTCAACCGGCAGCAGGGTAAATTGGCTCCCTTCAACCTGAATACGAAGCTCCGATGCTTCGAAGGGCGGATCAATATCTCGAATCCGAACCTTGCCATTTCGGATCACAATATCCCCCATAGATTGCGGGGCCACCGGCGTACCTCCGACGGACATCAGAATATCCGCTTTGCCTTCTATTTTCTCCAGGTCGTAAATAACCCCGCTCAAGAAAGCCAGATCAACATCCTCTCCTTCCACGGTTAAGGCCATTTTACCCAGAGGAGACCCATTGCTTGCAGCATGTTCCGGGTCATAGGGGATAGAGCCATAGGCCACCAGGGTATGCTCACCCGTCCAGGTCTGTAACTCGTGAATCACAATATCCTGAGCTTCGTAGACCACACGTCCGGTAATACTATCCAAAACCGCTTCATTATATATCATCTGATTCAGAGTGAATCGCCCATCCACAGCCTGTTCCTCCGGCGGCCCGGTGATGTGGATATGGCTGTTCAGGGTACCGCTTAACGGAAGATCTATATTGGCCAGCGCCAGGACGGCTTCCATGGTTATATCTTCACCCAGAATACTGAAATCAGACTCCAGAGGCCGTACCTCGTCGGTACGATAGACGAGCCGGCCGTTTGCGCTGAAGCGGCCCCGGGTATCGGCCGGCTGACCAATTCTGCGGATGACCATCTCCAGCGCATCTGTTTCAATATAGCCGGTATTAAACGTCAGACGAATCGGCCTGGTACTGATCAGTTCATTCTGCAAACCGAATAGCTTGAGGGAATCCAACGCGACGGTCCCGGTCAGGTCTTCCGCCCTTGTGGTGGAACCGGTCAGATCGACCCGGCCCCGTATCAAGCCGTCCAGATCAGCGGGAATGATATCGGTGAACTCTCTGAGCGGTCCAACCGCCAGATTGTCCATGACGAGCGAAGCGACATATTGGGTGCCGGTAGGTATGGCGTCTTCCCCTGCCATCACCCACCTGAGGTCGAACGGATAGGTTAGCGTCCCTGTCGATGAACCTAACGGCGTGTTAATGGACAGTGCGGGAATTTGAAGCTGCCGGTTTTCGTATAAGACAGAAGCGGAGATTGTCCCGAGCTGATTGACCTGGTCCCTGATCTGATACTGTACATCTGAGGTGGAAAAAAGCCCGTTGAATAACGGATCGCTGGGAGAGCCCTTCAGGGAAAAAAGGCCATCGATAGACCCGCCCAGGGTCCCGTTGGATACGAGAAAGGGGGATAAAAAATCAAGCTGAACCCCTTCCAGTACTGCTTCGATATCAACCAGGCCGTCCGGCGCAAGACTCGCAATACCATTAAGAAGCACATGGCCGAAATCCCCTTCCAGCTCAATATGATCGATCGTGATGAGCTGTCGATCCAGTTTTATTGTAGAGGGTGAGGAAAAATGCAGATCCCGATCATCCACGGTCATCAAGAGAGAATCCAACGCCACAGATATGGTAGATCGATCAGGAAAAGCAGCCAGCCCCACTGCCTGCATCCGTCCGCTGAATCGACCGGCACGCTGCTCAATAGGCCGTTGGGACATAATCGCCAGAAAGGGAGACAGGGAGGCCCGGTTTACATTTATCCGTAAATCATAGGGATAGCCTTCCGTCAGACTGACCAGCCCATCCGCCACGACGGAAAAGTCGGGCGTGACGACGGTGAAACTGAGATCCTCTTCCCGGACGGTAATCGACATACTCGTCATGCCTAAATTTTCATCGCGTATCGTCAGGTCCTGCAACAGTCCATTTCCTTTGAATATCGGATTTTGGATAGTCCCGGACAGATCGCCTTCCAACTTGACAATGGCATCAAGACCTAACCCGGGGGCATCGGTCATATAGTCTTTCAGACGCAAATTCTGAGTATTCAGCGTCCCGGTGAGGGCCTGATCCCCGATTAAAGACGCCTCTGCCGTAAATACCAGCCGGGTGCTGTCGAGCTGGACATTTATCCGGGCGCTTTGATTTTCATCCAGGGTACCATGCATATCGAGATGGCCCAACGGAATATCCCCATAGGATAAATTTCGAATCGTCCCGTTAACTTCTATGGCGGGTTGATGCAACGGCCCTTGCAGCCTGGCCGTCAGGTCGGCCCCGCCATGGGTGGCAGAGTCACCCAGCGTGGACAGAAAGGCGTTAATTTCCGGGACGGTGATCGACGCGGTCAGGTCGGCGGTGCCACTGGCATGCAGCGTCCCTTCCGCAGCCAATTGGGCCATGGCACTGCGGGCGGTCAGATGAACCTGCCCGTCCCGATAACGGGCCTGGGCATCAAATTGCTTTACAGCGTGGCCTTCCACCCGGATCAGAGGGGAAGAGGCATGGAACATGCCACGGTGCGGCGGTCCGTCAAAACCCGTCCCTTCCAGGTCCAGTGTCATTTGCATATTACCCGTCAGATACCTGGTATCGCCCATAAGCAGGGTGGGCAACGCCTCCAGGGCGAGCGTAGAAGGATCGATTTGCAAACGATAAGGAGATTTTGGCTTCGATAGGTCCAGTAAACCCTGACCACTGATCCAGCCAGCCTCATGCTTGCCCCTGAACCGGTCAAGGACCAGGACCTTTTTTTGATAGGTAAGATCAATAGAAGCCAGGGTAAACGCCCCGACATCCGTGTTTATCCGGGAAGATTCGAATCGAGCATCTATGGCAGGATCGGCCAGCAAGCCGCGTAAAGAACCGCTCAGATGAAAGGAGCCGTCCATCGGCGCATCGGCGGCACCCAAAATCCGGATAATAGAACCGACATCACCTGTGGCACGAATATCGAGGGCTGCTGTTTTCTGTTGAATAGAAGGTATCGCACCGGTGACGTGAAATTGTAATGGCGGCGAAGCGACGGCTTCCAGCGTCAGGTCACGAATCGTCAGGGAATCCTGATCTATATGAATATCCGCATAGAAAGATGAGATGTCGTCTTTAAAACCACCTACAGCAAAGGAGGCCCTGTGGGTGCCGATAAGCGCCTTAATCCGAAACGGCTTCTTTATCGAGGCACGTACGAAGATATTACGGGCCTCCAGCGTGGTAGAATTACGGGGATCGAAATACGACAGTCGCCCTCGGGCTATTTGAACGTCGGGCAGGGCAATGGGCAGGTTCCGCCGGCCGACCGGAGCGGTGGAAGCGATGGAATCGGTAGGTTTGGTGTCGTCTACTGGAAGACTCTGGCCGTTGCTCAGCAGGGCGTCGATGGAATTTCTACCGTGATCGTCCGCATTTTCAATCACGGTGAGACGCAGCCCGTCTATGGCGACTCTATATAAAGGCGCCTGTCGGAAAATCGTATCCCATAGACTGAACGAAACCCATACTTCACGGGCACCGACCACCTCATACCCGCCCAGGTCTTCAGACAGCTTCAGAGACACATTGTGGAGTATCAGATGTTTCCGAACGCCCCCTTCCGCCCGCTCGATGGTGACGTGCCCGTTCAGTCTTTTATCCGCCGTCCATTCAATGCCCTGACGGACCAGGTTCAAGCCGGACGCCGTGCCGAGCAGCATCAATACGCCCAGACTCGCCGTTACAGCGATCAACCCCAGGAAACTGCCTATCCACAGGAAATATCGTGCCATAATACCTTCCGTAAAACAGAATGCGAGCAGGGCAGCGCATAGACATGTAAGATGTCTACTTGACCACCTGCTTCATCGTGCGCTCTGCAAGGCTTACCTGTACATGTACCCATTATGATGCATAGCACAACCGTTTTCAATACTATATATAGACATACCGGGCATATCTCCTGTGTTACCTGAGTCAGGCACCGCAGGATCGGTAGCCTACCATTCTGCCAAGAAAACATCTCAGGTAAAATTCTCGACGCCTCGGACTAGTAAGCGGCGTATTCATCAATTTTGGGTGTAAAGCCTGCCGGTAGGCTTATTTTAACCCGCTAATACCGCCATCCGCAATCGGATGATGTGCCCTGAGACAAAGGGGGTCAAGCCTGCTGTCCATGGTGTCTGAAACATGGCAATCGAAAACCGAATCAGATTGGCCCGCAAAAAGATAGACCTTTTATTTTAAGGATCGCTGCATACCTTCACATAGACCGAAATTTTCGGCTATGGCAGTAATGTCAAACCTGTCAATTGGCTATAAACAAGCCGTAATGCGGCGATTGGACATCTGAATCTTGTGGCCTTCGGGATCCTTGTCGTCGCAGAACCTGAGCCCGGCCAAAGACGCCTCGTCAAGGTCTTTATCATACCCGGTTTGGCCCCTCCCTTGATCAGCTCTTTCGGGTGGCCTTCCCATCCTTGATATGGTCCATCACGCGAGTCGTGTTGGCTTTCATGGATTCCTCCTTCACGGCGTGAGCTGGATCAGTGAAATGAGATCGCCGCAGGTGTCTTCAACGATAAATTCCAATCCCCAGGTCGTCGGCCCCTTCCTGAACACCACCTCTACCATATGTTGTACGATATAACATTCTTAAAAACTATATATGGATATGCAGAAGCATCCAAGTAATTAATTACTTGTGGAGCTCAGCACAATCCAGATCCTCAAAGGCCGCCATCACATTTTGCAGTTGCGGCCACCAGAGCCAGGCGGTATCCAGATTGCCGCCGTGGATGGCTGGCACGTACAGACAGCGCATGACCGAGAGCCGATAATCTATCAGGAGGGCGTCCCGGGTGAAATCTTCAACACCGCAAGCGCCACCAGGCGACTGGTAGTATCGATCAAGCAAGGCGGTCTCCATCAACCGCCGCAGTTCCGGATACCAGAACAGGGTTATGTGGTACACCAGGTCTTGGGCGCTGATCCACGGCGGATAGGTTTGCCAGGCGAGGAGATATACCCGGCCTTTTCCAGGATCACGAGGCAGGAGAATGTTCCAGGCGTGGGCATCACGATTTTGTATCAGTGCAGGCGTTTCATCAAGACCCTGCGCACAAATTGCCAATCAAACGCACGAATGCATGAGATCATCTTCGTTTTTGAAGCCATCGTCCTTCCCATCGATTATCGACGACGCATCTTGCTGCCCGCCTATGCACGGCCGCCGTTTCGCCTTTATGTCTCTTCGGCGCCGGTGCGTTTTTTATCCAAGGCGATATTCAAAGCATTAATGTGACGCTTTTGTATTGATTTCCAACAGGTTATGTGAATGTGTTAAAGTAGAATAATGATCCGAAATACGCCGAACCGTTCGATCACGACATGCCGAACCACGCTCCAAACAGGTCTGGTGATAATCGGATTCTATATATCTGCCCATCTGCGAGATAGCCAAGCCATGGGGCTGTATGGCTCGTTCGTCACCGCCTACGGTCGTTATCCAGGGATCTCCGTAGTGGAAGACGATCTCTACAATACCGTCAGGCATAACCAGCGATTTGGGAGATTGATCCTTCTGATGCTCGGATTCCATCATCCACACAAGCTGAACATAATAAGAGAGATCAGAATGTGTTTCAAACTCTTGATATATCATAACTTATACAAATCACATCAAGCGCATTTTAGCCATACCGTTCCGAAAAAATCTGGTATGGCTCCTTCCCGGAGACCAATATGGACGGCTTTAAAAAAGTGAAAGACAGGGCGACTTCAGACCCCATCAGTCCTCGAGATGTCGAAGATAGGCTGCCGGATTGTTAAGGAAGCTTCGTGTGACGGTCACATGTTCTACGTCATCATACGATATCTCCCTTATCTCCCCCTCGTCAAAGAGAAGAATACGGGCCTTGGGATAGGCCATGAGTATCGGAGAATGTGTAGCGATAATAAATTGACTGCCGTCCATGACATGGTCATGAATCAGATACAGCAGCGCAATCTGCCGCATGGGTGACAGAGGCGTTTCTGGTTCGTCCAACAGATAAAAACCGTCCGGCGTCATGCGCTCTTTCAGAACATTCAGAAAGCTCTCGCCGTGGGAACAGGCATCTGGATCATCGCCGTACCGCTCAACAAGCTTCATCCGTTGCGCCCGAATCACGCCCGCAGCGGCATCCTTGCCACTGCCCTCTACGGAATCCATCATCTCCTGTTCCGCTTCTTCCAGAGCCTGCTGTTCCTGTATAATCCGTTTGGTAAAGCCGAAGGCGTCTTCCGCTCTGAAATAAAAACCGCGATGGGGCTTCTTGTTTTTGATCAGCCTCAAACGGTCGCCCAGGGCTCTGGCCGCCTCGAGGGTTGGGTCTTCCCATACATCGTGGCTGCCGATGGTGATCGCCTCCATGCCGGTGGCAATCGCCTCCATGAGCGTCGACTTGCCCGAGCCGTTCTCGCCGACGAAAAATGTGACCGGACTGGAGAACGATACCTCGTCCAGATTCTTGATCAGCGGCAGATTGAAAGGAAATTGATCGCCTTCAGGCAACGATCGGAGATACAGTGATCTCAGGAATACCATAGATGACCTTTAACGGATGTCGTGCAGCGGACATACAACATTTACAGGTTTTTAAAATAGGGCTTGTACCGCATTCATGCCAAAAGCACCTGATGCGCCAATTTATGGCCATGGTCCCGCGCCGGTCTGCGGCGGACGCCCCGAGGCTCGGCGTGAGTTTAAGGCCTCTTTGCTTTCCGTCACACCCGTAAAATAATAATATAACACGCTGTATTATATATACTAAACAAACACCCCGATGTTGACCAGAACACCGGGGTGACTATTTCCTGGATTCATTTCCTGTAGCATATATAGAAAGGAACCCAGTCCATACTAACGCCCTGAAAAGTCCAGTGTCAAGGGTTTTCAACAGCCCCATACAGCGTGACCCGGATTACCGTATTTTCAAATGAACCCATCCTCTTAAGGAAGAAAACACATAGGCATAGAATCATACCCAATGGCTGCCTGACTGGCAAGAGAAGCGGGTACCGTCTCCATAGCGTGAGCCGGCATCTGCAGTGACATGAATGCGTCCATAATTAGGAATAATACTTGAAGATATGAGATGGATATCTAATTTCTATACCTTGAGAATCATACCGACCTTTGTTTCTGGAACGTTTCGTCACCTAACCCAGGAAATCATCCATGTTCAAAGGCAGACTCTTCAAAGCCGTCAAGAACCTCGACCGTGAGGAGACGGCTTTCTGTTTGGCGCAAGAGCCGGAACTGCTCCACGCTGTAGATCAGAACGGTAGAAACCTGCTGCAGATCGTCCTCTCCGTAGAAACGGTGAATAGTGATCACCGGACCGTCAGGCAAATTGACCTTATCGACTATTCAAGTGCTCAGGGCCTCGATCTGCATTTTGTAGACAGGACCAAGGCGGTGTGTGATCAGGTCAATCTGGTCTGGTACGCCGTTGCCCGGAGCAGAAACCCAGTCGTGGTAAAACACCTCTTGGATCGCGGCGTAAAGCCAGATGGATTATACGCCGCCGGATGGCTGGAAGATACGGTCCTGATAGAACTGCTCGGAAGCTACCATATTGATGTCGACCCCGTAATATTCAACGAAACGCCTCTGCTCCACTGCCTTAAAAACCATAAATACCAATCTTTGAAGCCGCTTGTCGACATCGGTTCGGATGTAAATTTCCAGGACCATAAAGGAAAGACCGTGCTCCATCATGGGATGGATCGGAAGGTGCCCATGGCTGTATTCAAAATGCTGCTCCAGTCCGGCGCAGATCCCGATATCGAGGACGCCATCGGACGATCCCCCCGTCAGGTGGCTGTCGGAAAACGCGATAAAACCTGGATTGAATTTATTAAGGGAGAGAAGCCGGCGTAAAGCAAGGGTGGGCGTAAATACGTCTCTATCCGCCGGCCTTCTGCGAAAGGCCGATCACATTGCCGTCTATATCATAAACCGAAGCCAGGTAACCGCCCCACGGTTTGCGATCCGGCGGTGATTTGATACGGCCGCCTAATTGAGCGAGATGGGCACACATTCCCGGAAGATCTTCAACAGTAAACCATGGCATGACGGTCGATTTCGGGGTTCGTTGTGCTCGTCAATCTGATCAAAACCGAAGTAAACAGCCCCGCAGTAACAGCCGCAATGACCGGGAGAGGATTCGAAGGGCCCTAACCCCAATCCATCTTTGTAGAATCGGACCATAGCTTCCATCTGATGGGTGAAAATGATAACGGTATTCAAGGCAGTGCCATTGGTACGTTCTGAACCCATATTGAATCCTTGTGGCTTTATTGACAGGCGCGTCGAGCTTCCTCAAGCAAAGCGAGAATGGCTGGATTTCCTGTAGACGCCGTCAGAGGTTTTCCGCTGCGGTTCACATGATCAGGATCAGCCCCGTGAGCCAACAGAAGGGCCGTGATTTTGACGGATGCAAGCATCTTGCCGCTCGTGCCGCCCCGACCGGTGTTCGCCACAGCGCGGCGTAGGGGCGTCGATTTACGTCCCCTGTCCTCAATATCGGGATCTGCGCCATGCGTCAGCAAGGCTTGAACAGCTTCTACGTCCCGATCTCGCACGGCCATGTGCAACGCCGTCACGCCGCCCCTGTCGCATGCGTCGAGATCGACGCCGTGCCGGACCAGAAGCGCTATGGCCTCTTTGCCCTGTTCGCCGCCGCCGCGACATACGCAGTGTATCGGAGAAATATCCTGGTGGCCAGCGGCCACAGCATTCGGATCCGAACCGGCGGACAGCAGCATGTTCATAATCGGCAAATCACGTCTGTCAGCCGCATAAAATAGAGGCGTCATCCCGCGTTCATCCTCGGTGTGGACCAAGTCGCGGTTTGCCGTCAGAAATGCTTTGGTTTTTTCCATATCGCCTTCTGCTATAGCCGTAAACACCGTCTCTTTCGCACCATACCGCATCAGAAGCATTCCCATAGTGCGGTCATCGCCAGCGAGAACCAACGGGGTCCGTTTCGTACACCCGCCGTGAATATCAGCTCCGTAAGAAAGCAATAGCTCGGCTATGGTCCCGTGGCCCAGAGTGGCCGCCATGGATAAAGGCGATTCGCGCCCTGCATCGGGATCAGCGCCCTGGTCAAGTAATTCACGTATTTCTTCGACACGGGTATCCCAATGCTTACGGCCTTTCTCATGCCCCAGCGTGGCGATCAGAACCCACAGGTCCGGATCAGCTGCTGCATGTTTTTGAGTAGATGATATGATACTCATGACACCGTATAAAGTCTGGAAACAGGCAAATAGATCGTTAAATAAGTCCTGGTGGATGAATCTAATATTAGACGGATATCGCGCTGAGGTCAAGACTTCAAGGGACCAGCGCTTTCATATACCCCAAAAATAAATGGGTAATAACCTGGCGTGAGCCGAGATTGACGGCATATCCTGTCTCGGTCATGGTGAAAGAACCTGGGATTACATAGCTGGTGATTTTTCGTAAGCACCTTTGGGCAGGGCACTGGCGAAACTGTTCAAAAACGATCTGGCGAGACTGGAGTCCTTATTGAGTCGGCTGTAAGGCAGTAATACGACAGTCCGGGCAGCCGTTATACTTCTCTTCTTTCATGGACGATTGTGCTGGCGAACGGCTCGCAGTGAGGCCCTGGTAGGTACCATTTATCGTCCGTATGGCGGGGTTCGTTTTTCATCAAAAATCATAGATGAAATCCGCCTTCTTTCAGACATCGACGCGGCAACCCTGCATTTCAAAATATACGCTCGGGCCATCAAACATCCGTTTTAGAACGACCTCCCGCCTTTATGTCCGACGCGCCCCCTATATCCTCCTCATTTCCGTCATAACACACTTCCTTGAAACGGCACCGCTCGCATTGGCTGCGGTCATTCGTCATGGGAAAACGATCCGGCGACGCCCGATTTTCAGCGGGATCATCGAGACACCCGCGCATGTCGCCCGCGCTATTCCGAATGAAAACATGAAGCGCCTCGGGTGCCATGGCCTCTGTCGTCGTTGCGGGAGGATGGGATCGCAGATAAACGACCTGGCTTTGAACATGATCAGGAGGGCCGCCCCACATGCTCGCACCATAGAGCTGATATACGCCCAGGAGAAGGCGATCGTCTCGAACGCCGCCGCCGTGCCAATCGTAAATCATAAGGCCGTCATCCGTTCTTGTGGCACAAGCCGGTTGCGCCTGCACGGGGATGCCGTCCAGCTCAAAGGAAGCCGCATCAACATCATTGGCCAGAAAGGCCACCGCCGGCAGCGAAGAGAGTTGTCGATAAGCACCCGACCGGTAAAATCCCTCTAAACTGTCTATTATACGAGTCTTCGCAGACAGCTTTTGCGCGCCGCTGAGTCGGCGGCCGTAGTAGTGCTCGAATAAGTTGGCCCGTCGTGGATCAATGAGCCATTCACAGTTGGAAGAGGCCACCCAATGGGCCTTGAATGAAGTCATGGCCATCCGCTGCGCCGCCGATTCAGGCACGCGCTGGCCGTCGGTTAATCCTGCAATAATCTTCCGAATGGTCCGATAGACCACCTCGTCAGCAAGGAGCGGCACGGAAGTCATCCGCTTTAAGCGATACAGACGCTTCCTGATCGCATCCGCCTCCGGTAGCCACCCGCCCCAGCTGCCGTAATGGTGGTAGTAATACCGACGACGGCATAGACCGAAGACCTGATGGCGATGAACGGACCAATAAAAGGTATTGGTGAGCATACTTGTCTTTTATCTCCCTCATCATATGCGGTCAACCTTGACAACATATGAAAACCACAATATACTACATGTATGTTTAGTGTCAAGGGGCAAAATAGACGACGATAGTAGTGTACTTGTGAATTTTTGTCTTGGATATGCGGCCCGGTTATTATTATTTTCCGGAAGCTCGGCTGGTTATCCGAAGAGCGTTATCTGTGGGGCTGCCGAAACCCATCTGAGGGCCTACTAGAGAGGAAGGAAATCGTGACGGATAAACAGGAACATCTGCGACTGCTCCTCGAGGAGGCGTACAATGAGCTTGTCCATGCCGTAAATACTGTGCCAGCAAGAAGCTTTGAAAAAAAGATCTCGGGCACGTGGTCAATAAAAGATATTTTGGGCCATCTCGTATCCTGGGGAGATGAATACCGAAGTGAAATAGACTTCTTCCGAGAAAATCCCATGGCCGTTTACAGTTACGTAATCAACAAGAACTATCAATATTACGAATGGAATCAGACGCAGGCGGACGAAAAGGATGGATGGCCCTGGCGGCGAATACGGGCGGATCTGGATCGCGACCGAGACGAGATGAGGGCGTTAATAGATCAGGGGATCGATCTCGATGCCTGCGGCCTCGTGCCATGGAAACTGGAGTCCATGATACCCAGGCCTGCGGCGTTGACTCGCGAAAACTCGTGTACCGTCGAGGAGATCCTGACCCTACACGCACGTCATATCAAACACCATGCAAAAATCATAGAAAAAAATCGCAAAAGCCCGGAAGAAGACCTGTTCGATGCCGTAAAGCATAATAGCGTGCCTCAGGTAGAAAAGCTCCTCGCCAACTTTCCCGACCTCATCCAGGCGCGCGACGAGGCGGGGGCTACGGCGTTTCATTATGCCGCCGTCCTCCACCATCAGACGATGGTCCGGGTCCTGATCCGGGCCGGAGCGGATCTTAACGCGCAGGATGGCCGCCATAACGCCACGCCGGGGGACTGGTCCATCGAGTATTTACGAAAAGAAGGGGCCTTGCTGGCAACGGAAATCGACGATGCCGTCCATGCTGTGCAAGAGAAGGATATTCCCTGGGCAACACGGCTTATATCGAGATACCCGGCCTTGAGAAGGGCATCCGACAGGCAAGGAAAACCCTTATCGGCCTATGCAGAGGCTTCCGATGACCCTGCGCTGATCGCCCTGTTCCGAAAAACGGATTAACAACATGCTGTAGATATCGGGCCGGTGTGGATGACATCGTGCCGCCGCAGATTATATATCGAACCCGGCAGTCGTGAGACCCTTAATGAACGAAGTAAACTATACATATCGGCACGACGGGGAGATACTAACCTCTTGTCGGCTCTACATACGTGAGGGCAATCCAAACTTGGTCGTCGCAACGGAGACGGGATCGACTTGGATTGATGCTGAACCTCATATGGCCGAGCGGTTGGCTGAAGGCCTCTATAACCGACTCGGTTGCCCGGAACGGTTTATCTGGCTGGAACAGATCGAAACCGTAGGGCCGCGCCCCCGTACGACCTTCAACATTGTAGAGTTTGAAACTGACTGTGACGAATTTACAGGTTTTAGACGTATCCCCATCCGCCGTAGCCAGGCGGAAAAGCTGGCCGGAAGGGCACTATGAGATCATCTAATACAAGGCCATGGCCGACGACCGCTGTTTCTTAAAATACCTATCCCGATATACCATTAACCTACCATGCCTGATGGGCCTTGCTCCCGTAAAGTAGTATGATGATGTCTTCAAAAGAAACATGGGTATATGACCTAAAATGGATACCGGACATCAGGGCGGGTCGCCCTTTGTTCAACATGGACCAAGCGGCGGCCGACAGTCCCGTGGACCTCGCAGTCTGGAATAAATACACCGCCGTCGTTCACTATTTTCTGGAAAAGATCCCCCCATGAGGCAACAGGTACAAATGGGCTTGACGTGTCCATCGTGCTGGCAGCCCGGTAAGTCAAGACTCACCTTGTATATTCAGACACGTGGTCGCTAAGCCACCGGTGCAGGGGCTGTAAGCGTTTGTAGTGACTGACGCACCAATCCGCAAAACCGGCTTGACAGATTACTTCGGATAGGTCGGATACGGCGGTTTCACACGAAGCATGAGGCTATCGTATTTCAAAAGCGGATTGTCTTTATGGTCTCCATATCCGCGGGGCACAGTTTTATATCTCGCTGGCCCGATTTCGTAGCCCTGATTGTTCAGTTGTTCCAGTATCCCGGATATCTGTACGGTCGTGTCATCTCCAGAAAGAGCACGACGGCGAAAAGAAGGCACAGAACAGCATTACCTGCCATATAGCGATACGTACCCTTTAAACCCCGCCGGGCGAAAAGCGCCTCGGAAAGCGGTGCGTCGTCCTTCATCTCCTGTAGCTCCATTAGATCCTGGCGGGCGTGGCAGTCTACGCAGCAGCCTTCCTCTTTTTTCAAATGTCGATTCTCCCTTCGTCCAAAGAGAGGCCCATTCACCCCAGAGACGACGGACGGCTATGGTTGATTTTTTCATCTTTTCTACTATCTTAATATCTGATACCAAGCAGCGACAGTCCCCTTTACTTATCGAGGATCCAATATGTTGAGACCATCTGACATCCCGCCGCCTACTTTATCCCCTAATAAGCAAATAGAATTGCTTCTCTCCAGATACGACTGTCGGGAAGGCGACTCATGTACGGGCATTGATTGTCCCCTATGCGAATTAAGACAGAGCTACGAACAGGCTCTCGGGCAAATGGAAGACGCTCTGAGCTCTTTCATCCTGTCGGCGAAATCGGATGAGAATATCAAGAATGCACTGCCGTAAGGATACCCGCCACACGACGAATGGTAAAATATCCGATCAGAAAAACAGGCCAAGGAAATATAATGTCGACGACCTGGTTAACTGCTGATCTGCATCTTGGAAACGGCAATATCATAAAATGCTGCATTTCCCCTGGCTCTGGTACCGGAACACGTATCTAACCCCCGGCTGGATATCTTCCCGTTGGACAAGAAAGCGATGAATGATTATGTCCGTAGGCACAGCATCGCGCCTTGATGAAGTCGGAGCCGCACAAGGGGCTCATGTAGATTAAAGTGCGATGTCATAGGCATTAAAACATGAAAAACCGTTAAAGCGCGTCGATCAGATTTAGTTAGTAACCCGTTATAAATAATAATCTTATATGTCATTCAATATTTAATATTTCAATATATCGACCGTTCTACTGTATCTTGAACGGTTACGATTTGTTCATATGGCTATTGGTTCGATGAATGCAAGGACCCTGACGGCAGGCTTATAGCGTTTTCCTGACAGGCCATTTTGCCTTTGTGTCGCGATATCTCAAGGTGATCGCTGTAGATCAACGGTAACCAGGTAGCCGTCGTCTATCCCTTCGGTCCGGAGCAGATGGCCGATGGTTTGGCCAGCCATAGGCTTTACAACCTTACCTGCACCGCCGATGACCTCTGCGGCATACAGGGCGTCTCTACAGAACAGGATCTCGGCCGTAAATCCATCAGGTAGCTCGGCTACGGAGATAAGGTCTCTTTCATGAAAAACGGAGGATGCTTCCTCCGGCTGTTTGTCTGCTGCGTTCATGATACAACCGGAATGGATTCCGGTCCAGCGGCCGCCGATGACAAAGGATTCCCAGTACGGTAACACGCATGACCTGATTATCTACGCAGACGGACCATATGGTCCGTCTGACCAGCCTGCTGAGGAGCGCCGCCTGGACTTTTGGGGCAGCCACACTTCACTCTGATAGTTCATTATACATTTCGTCCGCTGTATTTAGGAGAAAGTGAGCGGATACTCACTTTCATGACTAACATTCCGACCTGATCAGCCAATGGTACAGAGAGGCATGGGCGGTATGAATCATACGGCGATCGTCGTCCTCTGTCCTGCCGGCTTCTTTATCAAGCAACGCCCATACTTCGCCGTTTAATCCGGCGGCGAATATCCGATGTAACTCCGTATTAACCGTCATGACGCCTCCCTATAGGGTCTCTATTTCAGACGGCGGTCCGAGTCGACCCGTAGAAAACCGACCTTAATCTACTCCGGGAATAGAAATCGCCTCCTCATTGGCCGTACTTTGATTCCTAAAGTAGTCCTGAAAGTCGATGCCTCCGTCGACGCTCATGCAAAAATACCCCCCTGACCAGATGGATCGGCCACCGAATCGGCCGTGCAGCTCCGGCAACATCCCGGCTATGATCTCGTCGCTCCGCGTCTTCAACATTTCGGCCAGCCCGTGTATGGCAACGGAGGATGGACATTGCACTCGTATACGAATATAATCTTCTGCTACCAGACCTTCGATGATCTTGACCTCGAAAACAGCGCACACTTCTCTGACGGCAGTACGGACCGATACCGCCGTCTCGTTTTTCAAAATCGGGATTCGAGATCGTGTGGTCCACGCCAGGATAAGATGTATGCCTACGGCTTCGGTGCCTTGGTGTATGAGCGACATTAAAAGGGCAAAATGAGACACTAATCATATTGTCCGGAGACATACATAATAGGCAATTTGAAAATGAAATGCAATTCGAATTGGTCGTATCCCTAATGATCTGCATTTGCCTTTTGAGACGGTGAGCTGTATTATTTATAAGCCACTGATGGGCAAGCCAGGTTTACCCCTATGGATAACAGGACATCGGACTATGGATCCCAACGCGGACCGGGCGCGCTGGTACGCGACCCCTTGGCATGGGCTGCGAACAATGCCCGAATCATCGCGATGAACCTGCTTATGGAAAAAGGAGCCCGGGGCGACAGCCTTCATGCCCTCCACGCCGCCGCCTGGGGCGGATCATCATATGGGTAGGCGCCTGTCGGCGCGCCTTGGGTGCCGAATCATAGGGACGCCAAAAAGAAACCACAGAAATCAACCGGAAATGACCGTGAGAAGATGACGGGCGCGTTGACCGCAGTATCGGACCTATTCATGGCCCCTAAGACAAAAATAACACTTCTATATCTATTCGGCGGCGGCGTACTATAGACATTGGCCGTATGGGTGACCTATCGTCCGTAACCGGCTTCATTTATAGGGCTGAAATACCAAATTTCTTGGCCGTGTTTAAGGGCTCTCACCAAATACCCTACATTGCACATTTTCTGAATCTTTAAGGCTTACTCAAAGGAGGTTTTATGGCTGTAGAATTTACTGTATCCGATGTCATTCCCGCGACACCAGAAATGATTTATACCGCTTGGCTTGATTCCGAAACACATGAAAAAATGACCGGTGGTGGAGCAACCGCTTCTGACGAAATTGGCGGATCCTTTTCCGCCTGGGACGGCTACATATCAGGTGAGAATGTCGCCCTCAAGGCAAACGCCTCCATAGTCCAGACCTGGAGAACCACCGAATTCAAAGAGGAAGAGCTTGATTCCAATCTGGAAATCACCCTGACGCCTGTCGACAAAAGCACCGAGATCACCCTGACCCATACCGGCCTGCCTGAGCACGGTATGCAATACAGGCAGGGTTGGGTGGACCACTACTTTACTCCTATGAAGGCTTATTTCAGCCAATGACCCTTGCCGATTTGATACGCGGTCATTCATTGTTCGTTGTTACAAACCACCTATTGAGATACTGTCAGGACACGATGTATACGTATCCTGAGGTATATAGGACGTTGGCGAAACTCCGGGCATCGACGGGACATGTCGGGTGATGAATGCCAGGCATGTCCCGGCTTATAAAGGCCGCCCGAGTATGGTGAGGCGGCGTACGGGACAACCTGTATCCGCAAATCAATGACGAACCCCACCAATGCCGGGTTATAGACTCATCTCATGGCGGAACTGTCGTCTAAACAGCGCTGCGCCACCATGGGCCGGATGCCGTACCTTTGATATCTCCAGCCCCATGGCATTCAGCTGGTGATAGGCCTTTTCTCCTACAGCTATTATCTTTCGGACGGATATGCTGGCCAGAAGAGTCAACAGAGCCGCCTTGCCCGCTTCGATTTCTTTGTGCGTCGGGGTCCTGTTGGACAACAAACCAAGGATCGGATTATAAGGATGCCAGGGGAAGGCGTTCCAGAAAATAAGAGCTCTGGTATCGACCCCGGACCTGATGACCTGTTCCCATATGATGGTGGCGGTAGGTTCGACAAACCCGTTGCGTTTTATGATGGTCTGGCTTGTACGCTTAGGGACGATGCCCCTCAGAACATGGTGTGCTTGAATCCCTTTGTGGACCGTTTTGTTCAGGAGAATACGCTCCGAGGTCATAGGTATACCGGTAAACCGCCCCCCTTGATATCCCAGCGCCTCGCCGACCAGTAAACACGAAGCCTGTTTGCGTTCCGTCAGATATTGTTCGAGATGGGTTCGTCGGATAACGGGTGCCTCGGGACCAATGTCATATGCGCCGTCCCATTCAAACCAGGGGTTGAATACATCCCTGCCTAAGGGACGCTTCAAAGAAGAAATAAAGTGTTTTATCATCGTTTTATATCCCGTACGATACTACTGACCTGAACAGCAAAGAGAGGCCCTGGGGATTGCAGTAACTCTCGCAATCGTATTTCGGGTACCCGTAACTTCCCTGCGGGGAATCTTCAATCGGTAACCGGCCCTCGTTTAATATTCATTGTCGTCGTTTCCATTGTAGCCGTTGCAGAGCGCCCTTCTTAATCATGTACTTTAAGCATCCATTATAACCAACTGGAGACAAAGGAGTTAAAGAATTTTTTGACCAGGTTAGAAAAAACGATTGAAGCGTTTAAAGCAGCGATAAAGGCAGATGATCACATCGCAGTGGAATCTCTGCTCTATGCCAGCGAGACGGTCCGCCGAAACATCAATGAACCGTTATTCGATCGGGGGATGCCTCCTCTCGCAGCAGCCCGCAGCAGAGCCATGGCGGACCTGCTCATGGATAACAATGCATCCGTCGAAACCGTGAGCCAATGGTGGGCACCCGGTTTCGGCCTTCATGGTACCATGGCACCCGGCATAGCCCACGACCTGATCAATCGAGGCACCACCGTGACGATCCATGCGGCGGCGGCGCTGGGCCTGCTGGAAACGGTTAAGCAGCTTGTCGCGGACGATGCCGATCTCGTCCATGCGCCCGGTGGCGACGGCGGCACGCCGCTACATTTTGCTGCTGATCAGACCATAGCGGCTTATCTTATTGATGGCGGCGCCGATGTAAACGCCCGCGACGAAGACCACAATTCAACGCCGTTGCATTGGCATATCCGTGAACGACGGGATATATCCCGCTATCTGATCACCCGGGGTGCCGAAGCGGACCTCTTTGCTGTCGCCGCGCTGGGTGATACGGCGCTGGCAGCCCGCCTTATCCACGAACGTCCTGCAGGCGTCGCTGACCGAATCGGATACAACAACGGCCCCTTTCCGGGCATCGGCTACGAAGGCAAAGGCGGGGCCATGTATCAGTGGACACTGGGATTCAACCTGTCGCCTCATGAGGTTGCGCTGAAAAATGGCCATCGGGAAATCTACGACCTGCTGTGGGCGCACTCGCCCGTAAAAACGCGGTTTCTTGTCTCCTGTACACGCGCCGATCGGCCGCTGGCTGAACGAATCGCTTCCCAACATCCCGGCCTAATCGCGTCTCTTTCGGAAGAAGATCTGACGCTTCCTGCAAAATTCTGCTGGGAGACGAACAAGGATATCGATGCGGTCCGCCTTATGCTTGACCTGGGTTTTCCAGTGGAGACGCCCGAACCTAACCACGGACATACCCCTCTGCACAACAGCGCTTACAGCGGCGACGCCGAGCTGGTTAAACTGCTGCTGGATCATAATCACCCTGCCGATATCAAGGATCCCGGTGAAAAGGCCACGCCATTGCAATGGGCGATCCACGGCGGTGTGGTTGCCCGGCGGCATCCGGAAGGAGACTATCCCCGAACAGTAGACCTTCTGCTGAAGGCAGGCGCACCGGTCCCCGGAAATTATCCGACCGGTGATGAAGCTATTGACCGGGTGCTGACGGCCTACAAACAGAAAACAGATGATCCAGCCGCTAACCCGATAAAGTAAAAAGCGATACTCAGGAAGCGGCGGGACTTCGCCCGGTTTAATTCACACCGGTCACGTTAATGGTTGCCATACACGTTGACAAGGACAATAGGGCTTTCATTAATGTGTGCCATCACAACCGAGTATATACGCCGCCGAGAGGCAGGGATAGGTTTGTTGCCACACCTATGAGTGCATCCTACAGGCCTGAATGGCGCTCGGAAATTTTCTTGCTATTTTGAACAGGACACGTATAAAGAATTGCCCTTTACAGGTTGTGAGCTGCGTTTTTGAAGATCCCTTAATTGTCTTGAGGGAATCCTGTTTCGGATGTCTATGACATGCCGCCTGCAACAAGCGGACTTCAGACGCATTCGAGCGGACAACCACTGTGTTGATATTCCGGTTTCTTTCAAAGACAAATGCCGGCCTGTAATGGGCATTTTTTTGCCTGAAAGTCATCTCCTTTATCATGACGCACGATGCGTTATGCCCCGTGGGTCATAACGTAATAGATCCGTATCGTTGATGAGCAGGGGTTCTGGCGGTCACTATCATGATTGAACGACCGAGGCCAGCACCTTGTCGATCTTCGAATCGCCTGTAGGATACATGTTTTCAGGGACGGTTGCACCGAATTCCAGCAACAAATGCACCACGCGAGCGTAACTACCCTCCGGATGTCTTTGGGCCTTTATAGCACCGTACACAGCCGACTGGAGCGGGGTTGTGCCTTCATTTTCATCCGGGAAGTCGGGCGGATGTCCATGCTTCAGCAGAAGGGCGGTTATATCTGCATAACCGCAGGACGCGGCATGATGGAGCGATGAACATTCGTTGTCGCTATGGTTGGTGGCAACCGGAAATCCCAAATCCAACATGAGTCGGACAGCCTTGAGGTTGTAGTTGGTATCCGAGCAGCATTTGGTCAGTAGAGCCAGATCCTCATCGTCGAGGGACCCGATAATGTGGGGATGTTTGGATTTGATGGCCTCAGCCGTGGGGCGGTCGGCGCACATGCAGGCCACCAGAAATCGCGTTTTTACCGGTGAATGAGACCAGAGCAAATCGAAGAGCGCCTGATGGCCGAAACGTAACGCCGTTTCGTGGGGGGACAGGTTGAATCCCACGGACCACTGCAATATAGTCCCGGCATTACCCTGAAAACCGATACCAGGGAAAGGGCCTCGGTTGCTGCCGATCCGATAAGCGACACAGGCAGGATCGGCGTTGATCAGATTCAGAGTGAGATCGCTGTCGCCCAGAGCCGCGGCAACAAAGATATCAGGAACAGCGGCGTGGGCCAGTAAATATCGAGGCACCTCGGGTCCGTCTCCGATGCGCCATTGAATCGGAGAGGAATCGTGATCGTCATCAAGAACATTAACCTCCGCGCCAGCATGTATGAGCAGGGCGGCTATCTCTGGCGTACGGGCAAAATGGAGCGGACGACATCCGTCGTCATTCGGCATATTGGCCAGGGTTTTGTTATTATTCAACATGGGTTCGAGGTGATCTGAAAGCCCCAATGCCGCCGCCGCATGGACCGTCAGGACAGCCCCTTGTCTAACAAGATGGCGCCCGATAAATGTTTCTATACTTTCTATAACCCATAGGCCGCTCCGCCACCAGTGACTCAGGACGTCGATGTCCGCGCCGTATCGCAGAAGCAGGTCCGCCATAATTGTACTCCGGGCAGCCCCCAAAGGGGGCAGGCCCCACTCGAACATTGGCTCGTTGAGCACCCTCCGAACAGGCTCCTGGGTATCAAGCATCGTAGTGACTTCACGGACGTTGTCCGCAAAAACAGCCAATTTAAACGCATCGACCATTGCTGTGCGAGACTGAATATGCATAGTCGTGAATGACCTCGCTTTATCTACGGGGAGAGTGCCTTTTTTTGCGAATCATGATGATACGAATTCTATGGCCTCTTTCATAATCCTTTCCCACAGATCCGAGTCTCGATCAGCGATAAAGACCCACTCGCGAAATGTACGACCGGCAGGCGCAAAAGGAGCGCCGAGACCGGCCTCGATAAGTTCCTTGACACGTCTTGCCGGCAATTTGGCGATCAAATCACCCGTACGATGTTCCACCATAGCAAAGAACTCGCCGCCCGAACGCAGGCATGGAACCCCCATCAAAGTCCCTTCGGACACGGTTTCCCGAGCAAGAAAGCGTGTCGCGATGCGGTTGAAAAATTCTACAGGCCGGTCCGATGTCATGAGGTATACCTACGCGGGATGCCCCTGAGGACAATTGAGCATGTTTTCGCCCAAAGATAGCACCATGGCTCCCGTTGTCAAGTTGCTTCCCTCTATACTGATTCGGCCACAGGACGCTCTAATTTATTTGTGAGATACTTCTATACCTGCTACTTTGTGAAAACGACACGGGGCAATATTTCACCTGGAAAAGTATCATCCCATGCTCAAAACCCTTAGACTGCGAAACTTTCGCGCCTTTGCAGACCATACGGTGCCTCTGAAGAAACTGACCCTGCTGGTCGGTGAGAACAATGCCGGAAAATCTACGGTCGTGGAGGCCTTGCGGTTAATTGCTATCATTACCCATCGGTATCGTAGATTAAGTTACAAACAGGTGCCGGCCTGGTTGGAAATACCGCTGATCGAGGTAGGTGTTTCGCCCGCCCTGAAGTATAGTGGTATCCACTTTGATTCAATGTTTCACCATTACGGCGATCCGCCCGCCGTCATTGACGGCGTGTTCGCCGACGGCTGCCGGATTCAGGTTTATATCGTAGATGAATCCCGAATACATGCTGTTATTCGTACCCGTGACAATGAAATCATCAGTTCGCGCAAACAAGCAAACGGTATCAACATTCCATTGATAAACATCATGCCTCAGGCAGGGCCTGTACAGCGATCAGAAGGATTCCTGTCCCCGGAATATGTCAGAAATGCCATGTCCTCGTCATTGGCCCCGCTTCATTTTAGAAATCAGCTTAAAGTACACTACGACCTGTTCGAAGCATTCCAGCAGGCCGTAACGGAAACCTGGCCGCAAGTGCAGGTCAAGGAATTGATAGGCATGCGCCAGGTCGATAAAACCCTGGTCCTCAATGTCAGAAACGAAGGGTTTGTCGGTGAGATAGCTACTATGGGACACGGGCTTCAAATGTGGCTCCAGACCATGTGGTTTTTGACCCGCGCAGGACATAGCCATACGATCATACTGGATGAACCTGATGTGTATATGCACCCGGACCTGCAACGTCGGCTGATTCGTTATCTTCGCGGTCGCTATCCTCAGGTGATTGTAACCACCCATTCTGTGGAAATCATGTCGGAAGCCCAACCTGATGAAATGGTCGTCGTTCGCAAGAGTCAGGCAGCCTCCATTGCCGCAGAGACCATACCGGTGGTAAAACAACTCGCCCACAGAGTGGGCAGCGTGCAGAATATCCATCTGGCCCGTCTGTGGCGAAGCACGGCATTTCTCCATATCGAGTCCAAAGATCTTACGCTGCTCAAATATCTGCAGAACATCTTATTTCCCGATAGCCGTGCCCCCATTGACGCCATACCCAATATGTCCATCGGCGGATGGGAAGGGTGGGATTACGCCGTCGGAACGTCCGCGGGACTCAAAAATTCCCTCGATGAGCATATCATATCCTATTGTATCATGGACGCTGATTATCACGGTCCTCAGGAAATCAGCCTTAGAATGGCCGACGCCGAACAGCGCGGGATTCAACTGCATGTATGGCAAAGAAAAGAAATCGAGAATTACCTCCTGCAACCCGAAGCTATTCATCGTGTTATCTCAAAATTATCCCATCACGATTCGCTGCCTTCGCCCCAGGATATCAAAGCAAAAATCAACATAATCGCAGATGACATGGGCGATTATGTCGCAGATGGGATGTCTGCCGAATTACGACGGATCGACAAACGACGCACGGTCGCCGCGGCGGGTCGTGAAGCCCGTAGCCTGATATCGGAAAAGTGTGAGCGGCTCGGCGGCATGGCAGCGCTGGCATCAGGAAAAATACTGATTTCAAAACTGTCTGAATGGAGCCGAACCGAGTTCAATACCGGTTTCGGTCCTCATACTATTGCGGCTGAAATGAAAGTAGAGGATGTGACGGACGAGGTGCGAGAGGTCGTGACGGCGATCGAGAGAGGGACGACCCTGTCAGTCTCCAAGACTTAATACGTAAACGACCGTTCAACAGAAACGTTTGAAGAAAATGATACCCGGATCCTGGCCGAAAAGGGATAAAACGATAAGGACCTGAGCCGATTGGATACATCATAGCGAGGTCTAAACGGCAGAGCTATGCGGCACCGTAACTTTGCAGAAGCGCCTCTGTATTGCTGCGACCGTACTTCCGGGCGACGTCGAGCAGGGAACCGCGCCCATCCCGGCTGTTCGGGTCATAGCCGTTACGAAGCATCATCTCTATGG